>ERZ1643247.460-NODE-460-length-49225-cov-16.369900_pt1 | contig 49225 bp, 54 predicted proteins | sample MGYA00579264_ERZ1643247 | MGnify/ENA primary metagenome ERZ1643247 (study PRJEB29033, sample SAMEA4952262) | chicken gut metagenome | biome: Broiler Chicken; feature: Gastrointestinal Tract; material: Caecum | place: Ireland | collected 2018 | study: Broiler... | reverse complement strand
CCCGTCCTGCCCGGCCAGGAGACCGACCAGGCCAGCGTCATGGCCTGGGGCTTTGACCCGGACCAGATGATGGAGGACCCCTTCTTCGGGGCCTACTGCTCTGTGGTGGCGTCTTTGGCCAAAGTGGCAGCCGCCGGCGGGGACTATAAAAAAGCCTACCTCACCTTCCAGGAGTTCTTTGAGAAGCTGCGCAGCGAGCCGGAGCGCTGGGGCAAGCCCTTCGCCGCCCTGCTGGGCGCTCTGAAGGCCCAGCTGGACTTCGGCCGGGCGGCCATCGGCGGCAAGGACTCCATGTCCGGCTCCTTCAACGACCTGGACGTGCCCCCCACCCTCATCTCCTTCGCCATCGCCCCCATCAAGGCCGGCGAGGTCCTGTCCCCCGAGTTCAAGGAGGCGGGGCATCCAGTATACCGCTTTGCCCCCGAAAATGACAGCGCCCAGGCGCTGAAGACAGCCTGGGAGGCATTCTACGACCTGCACCGGCAGGGCAAGGTGAAGGCCGCCTGGGCGGTGGAGAACAGCTTGGCCGAGGCAGTCATGAAGATGTCCTTTGGCAACTCTATCGGCTTCCAGACCGGGCTGGAGGATGTAAACTGGTATGCCCCCTGTGCCGGTGCCATTGTGGCGGAGCTCACAGAGGAGATCAACCTGGACTGTGCCCGCCGGATCGGCGAGACTACCGAGGCCCCCTTCGTCGCTCTGCCCGGCGACGCGGTGTCCATCCAGGAGCTGCTCAACCTCAACGAGGGCGTGCTGGAGAAGGTGTACCCCACCAAGGCGGGCACCACCGAGGCGGTGGAGCCTATCTCCTGGGACAAGCGGTCCATCGCCGTGTGCAAGCATAAAGTGGCCCGGCCCAAGGCGGTCATCCCCGTATTCCCCGGCACCAACTGCGAGTACGACACCGCCCAGGCCTGCCTCCGGGCGGGCATCCAGCCGGAGATCATTGTCATCCGCAACCTGTCCACCGACCTGCTGGCCCAGTCGGCCCAGGCCCTGGAGAAGGCCATCCGCTCGGCCCAGATGGTGGTCCTCCCCGGCGGCTTCTCCGGCGGCGACGAGCCTGACGGCTCCGGCAAGTTCATCGCCTCCTTCTTGCGCTCCCCCGCCCTGTCCGACGCGGTCATGGACCTGCTCAAAAACCGGGACGGCCTGATGCTGGGCATCTGCAACGGCTTCCAGGCCCTGGTGAAGCTGGGCCTGGTGCCCTACGGGGAGATCCGGGACATGGATGGCCAGTGCCCCACCCTGACCTATAACCTCATCGGCCGCCACCAGTCCAGCTATGTCACCACCCGGGTGGCCAGCGTCAACTCCCCCTGGATGCTCAAATCTCAGGTGGGCGACCTGCACACCATCCCCATCTCCCACGGGGAGGGCCGCTTCGTGGCCCCCGCCCAGGTGATCGCCGAGCTGATCGCCCACGGCCAGGTGGCCACCCAGTACGTCAACGCCGCCGGACAGCCCACCATGGACATTGACGCCAACCCCAACGGCTCCATGGAGGCCATCGAGGGCATCTTCTCCCCCGACGGCCGGGTCTTCGGTAAGATGGGCCATCTGGAGCGCCGGGGTCCCTTCGTGGGCGTGAACATCCCCGGCAACAAGCATCAGCCCCTCTTTGAGTCCGGCGCGGAGTATTTCCGCTGATTTTCTCACATTCTGCCATTTTGCACAAAAAATCGGGTCCGGTGCCGCCCTTTTGGCGGCTTCCGGGCCCGGTTTTCCACAGGTGGGACCAAACCGAAAAAAATTTACATTTTGCCTCCTACCCCTGGCCCCCGTCCCGTGGTATAATTAGGATGTCAAGAAAATCGGAAAATTCAAGCGCGGCGGCGCGCCGCGCGGAAAGGAAGGTGCCTATGAAACAGATTCCAGAGTACAAGGGGACTCTGCGCAGCCATCTGCTCACCATCCCCCACTGCATCAGCGAGTGCAGCGGCATCCGGGTGTTCGGCCGGAGGATCAAATCCCTGGTCTTCTCCACCGACGTGGCCATCATTAAAAACGTGAATGCGGACGCCATCATCGCGGTCTACCCCTTCACGCCCCAGCCCTCCATCACCCAGGCCATCATCAGCGTCTCTGACGTGCCCTGCTTTGTGGGGGTGGGAGGCGGCGTGACCAGCGGGGACCGCTCGGTGCGCATGGCCGAATTTTCGGAGAACCAGGGGGCCTTCGGCGTGGTGCTCAACGTCCCCATCGCCAATGAGACGATCACCAAGATCAAGCAGGTGGTGGACATTCCCGTCATCACCACCATCGTCTCGGAGGAGATGGACATTGGCGGCCGGCTGGCCGCCGGTGCGGATATCCTCAACGTGTCCGGCGCGGCCAAGACCCCGGAGATCGTCGCCCACATCCGGGAGAAATTCCCCGACGTGCCCATCATCGCCACCGGCGGTCCCAGGGATGAGGACATCCTCCGCACCATCCGGGCGGGGGCCAACGCCATTACATACACGCCGCCCACCACCGCCCAGCTGTGCTCCGAGATCATGGTGGACCACCGCAGCAAATTTGAGAAGTGAGCCAGGGGAGCCTGACGGCCCTCCGGCCCGATCCCGGGGGAGCGTCTGCTCCCCCGGGAAGAAAAAATAAAAAAGTTTGAAAAACCTGTTGACAATTCCGGGGGAATACGCTATAATCTCTCTTGCCCTGTTCGAGAGGACAGGCCCCTTCTAAAAGGCGGCATAGCTCAGTTGGCTAGAGCACTCGGTTCATACCCGAGTTGTCCCCGGTTCGAATCCAGGTGCCGCTACCACTTTATCAAGTTCGGACACCAGTCCGTTCCATATAAAACGGCCCGGTGGTCAAGCGGTTAAGACTCCGCCCTTTCACGGCGGCAACACGGGTTCGAGTCCCGTCCGGGTCACCACCTCACTTCCCCGCCGTTTCTCCTACATGGAGGCATAGCTCAGCCGGTAGAGCGTCCGCCTCACACGCGGAAGGTCACAGATTCGAGTTCTGTTGTCTCCACCACATTGAAACAAGTCCGAACCGAGAGGTTCGGGCTTGTTCGTTTTCTGCCCGGTTCGGCGGTACACCGCCTCCAATGGGTCAGGTCACAGATTCGAGTTCTGTTGTCTCCACCAAACAGCCGCACAACCGCGGCACATAAGAAAACCCCGAAAGTCATTGAAAATCAAGACTTCCGGGGTTTTTTCTACTCATTTTTGAGTCAGGTAGAAAAGACGATTTCTGACTGTTTTGGACCATTAGGTGGTGGAAATGGTGGTGGAAAAGATTCTGTTTAATCCGGCCACCGCCGTACAGCTGCCAGATAAATTTTTATTCAAGAGTTGTGCGGGGGGCCACCCATCAAGAGATCTCTTTCCGGTGGTCGTGGTACTTCTTCAGAATCACAAAAAACTGGGCCCGCGTCATGTTGGAGTGAAGCATCAGGTTCCCTTTCAGATCTCCCGCCAGGAGCCCGTTGTCTCTGGCCCACTGGACAGCCGGGGCCTCCCAGTCCGCCGGGGTGTTATCAGGGACCGGATTCTTGGTCCGCTCATACTCGGTCATCATCTGATTGAACTGCTCCTGCGTCATGTCGTCCTCGTCTCCTTTCAGCTCCCTGGATACGTCTGCCCGGAAGCCGTCCATATTTTTCCCGAACTTGGGGAACCAGTGCATTACGTCTCCATGGTTGGACGCCACGCCCCGGCGGTATCCCTCGGAGTGGCAGATCACCACCCCGTCCTCCAGCGGGTCCAGGCCATACAGCTCGCACAGATGGGCCGTCAGCTCCACCGCTTCCCGATAAACTGCGTCAAAATACTCCCGGTCATCCAGGCCATCCTCGCAGATCTCAAAGGAAATGTGGGTGTTGTTGGCGCTCCCGCTTCGTCCGGAGCCGCAGTGCCACCCCCGCCAGTTCCACGGCAAGGTCTGATAGGAGGCAATGGAGCCGTCCGCCAGGCGGCCGATGAAGGCGTGGACGCAGGCCCCGACCCCGCTCATATTCCAATGGTTGTTGTTGGGGTTCTGACCCAGCAGGCCGTCGTCCGGCCCTACATACCGGCTCAGGTTGGGGTTGTTGGCCCCGGTGGAGTGGACCATGACGCCTTTGGGCCGGATCGTCTGCCCTCTCAGATAGCAGTCGTTGTAGGTGAGGATTCTCTGGTGAAGATTCACTCTCCCCCACCCCCGTCAATGACATCCTGCACCTTCTGGCTCTGGGTCCCAAAGTAGAAGGCGATGATAACCGCGTAGATGGTCATAAAGTCCTGGCTGATTTGATTGGTGCAAGCCATAAAGGCGAACACACCGGTGAGCGTCAGAGTCACCAGGGACTTTACGGACAAGAGTGCTCCAAGGCGCTTTAAAATGGTTTCCGGCATGATAATCCCCCCTTATTCAACGATCACCCAATCATCGGAAAACAACTCAATCATGGTCTCCTTCCAAGGCACCCGCCCGTACCGGCTTTCTACATAGAGGTAAGGCGCTGTCATCTTGGAATGTTCGTCTGGGTACTGTGCCCGGATCACCACATCCGGCTTCCAGTGCGGCAGCCGTGCGCCCATTCCCTTTTTCATGGCTTCCAGTGCCAGGCCGAAGTTCACCCCGTCCGTCGACCGGTACGCCTCCTCAAAAGCAGCCTTCGGGCTCCAGCTCTCGTAGCCGTCCTGATAACGGACGCGGTAGCCTTCCTCCACGTCGGGATAATTCGCGTATGCATCCGCCGGGTCAGTGACAATGATGTGGTGGGCATGATCGTTGCTCACCCGGTAGGCAGGCTCCGCCTGGATGATCTTCGTTCCAATGTAGGTTTTCATAACACTTCCTCCTTTAACAATCTCTCTGCACCGCGGTGGTCTGGGCCATTGCCGTTTCAAAGACAATGCCCCCGGCGGTGTTTTCCTTCTCGGACTTCTTATAGTACATGGCCTGGGATACCCCATAGGCGGTCCATGCCCCCGTGAGGGCAACTGCCAACCAGGGAAGGCTCCCAAGGTAGCCGGTTTGAACGCATAAATAAGCCAGGCGGATAAACGAGAGGGTGACGATCCAGATTAAAGCGCTCTCCTGCACCAGGAGGACCTTGGAGAAGCTAGTCTTGCTTGAAGGCTTATTCATCTATCCGTCCCCCTTTCCAAATCAGAAATGCGGTGGTTTGCCACCTTGATCTTTTCCTCCAATACCTCTTGCCTCTCTTCCAGCTGGTAGGTACGGTCGATCAAATTGTTATGCTTGTCTACCTTCTTCTCCAGCTGCGAAAGCCGATACTGGGTAAGCTTCCCGCTGGCCAGAACTCCTAGAATAGATCCCAGGCCTGAGCCGCCCAGCCCGATCAGCGCCACCAGGATTTCGTCACTCAAATATACCACCGCCCCTCTGTCTTCCCCATCGTATCAGCGGTAGTATAGAATTACGCCCCGAAACACCAGAAAATTTTAAGGGGCCCCGGATCTCTCCAGAGCCCCTTGCTCGTCTTGTCAGCTGGCCATGCGGTCCATAACCGCCACAATTCCGCGTTTTGTCAGGATTTCGTGGATCATCAGCCGGCCCTTCTGGGTCCACTGGGTGGTGATCTTCGCGTCCTGCCGCCCATCCGAGTGAACAAAGTGGAAGGTGTGAGATTTTGTGTATCCCTGGCCCATGTGCTTCTTATAGAGGATCCACTGCCCGTTCACATAGTGCTGGATTCCCTCCTCGTGGAGAATGCGGTTCAGAGCCTTTGCGCTCAAATCATAGTCCGCCGCGATCTGCGTGGTAGTCATGGTCCCCCGGCTCTCCAGGATGGTGTCCAGATACTGTCTCATAGGCTCAAAGTCCGCGATCACCTGCCGCTGCCGCTCGTTCTCCGCGGCCAGGGCCAGCCGCTGTTCCTCCGCGTCGGCCAAGGCGCGCAGGGCACTGGGATAGTCCTTAGGCAGGTTGTACCCGCCTGTCTTTCGGATGCTTGGCAGGACTTCGGAAGTGACCCACCGCCGGAACTTCTTCGCTCCAGGCAGCTTGCTGGACAGGACCAGGGAATATAAGCCGCTCTCGTTGATAAGTGTTGGGTGCTGTTCTCGACCCATGGAGTCACGAATCGTTACCCCATCCCCCTGAAGTTTATCTTCCAAGTCAACGTGGTCGTCCAGGGCTTTGCGTGGGTTAGCGTACCCCAGCGCCCGGGCCACGTCCTTGCCCACCAGCCAAGGCTCCCCGTTTACCTCCACGGTTCGGATTTCCCAAAACTCGGGGTTGTTGAAAATCATGAGCTTATCCATGATGTCGACCTCCTCTATTGATGTTCCATCCGACGCTGCTGCGCCCGGCCTGCAGTCCCATGGTAATGGACGGTCAAGAGGATTGCGCCCAGAAAGCGGGAATTGATATTGAATCTTTTTAATTGTTTTTCAAAAAACGATTTATATTTTTTATCCATTAACCCGTGCCTCCTTCCTCGCCTTGCGGTAACCTTTGGCCCGGCCATAGTCGAATGCGAGGATAATGGCTTCTATCGGATGTCCATCCGCACTAAACCGGGCAAACAGATCGATCTCTGATAGAGTTGCGTCGTACCTGTCATCCCTGCATTTCGTCTTGTCGATGTACTTCCGGATTCTTTCCAGCTCTGACATAGAAAAACCCCCTGATTGATTTTCCCCAGGAGGCGTGGTAGAATGGATTTACCAAACCTCCGGGGTTGGTGTAATGGAGTGTTGGTGTTGCTTTCTCAGGGCCCGCCAACACTCTATTTTTTGTCTAGCTCCGCCTTCAAAAGGTCAATCCCGGCTATTATGGCATCTGTTCTTGAAGCATTCAGCTTATCTGCACACTCTTGGATCTTGCTCGCTTCACTATCAGATACTCGAATCGTGATCCTACCTTTCCGTGATTGCTCACCTTTGGGCGGACGACCTGTCCTTGGAGACATTATAATCACCTCACTTTTGGTCGTGCTTATATATTAACTTATGCACTGCCAAAAGTTAAGGATTATCTTTGGGGGAGAGACAGAAATGTATCAAGTGTTGGTTGTAATTTTTGGAGCTATAGGAATTGGGCTTCCAATAGTGGTGGGAATACTTATTATTGTGGAGATATTACATGGGAATATTGATCGGGGGTATTTAAAGATTGTTGGTGGTTTTCTGATTTGGGCGTTTTTCGTCGTTGATATTTCTATGCACATGGAAAATTTGTTGCAACCAATTCTCAATTCCGAAAATGACATGGTTTTTAGAATTTGCTGTGCCGCGTTATTTGTCTTATCCCTCATTGTGTTCCACAAGGTTGGCAAGTCTTTAAGGAAATACCGAGAGTATGTCTCCGCTTTGGAACACGAAGTCCGTTACCTTCGCGAAAAATTGAAGGGGCAGGAGACCGATAAAATAGATCAACAATAAGAATAATCATAAAAACAGCAAAACCCCCGCCGTCGTCTGACAGCGGGGGCGGATAATAGTTGACAATTCAGAGAATTGTAATTATACTAAAAGGAGAAAAGGGTGCTGCCGGCAAACGGCTAGTTTCCCGATGAGTTACAAGAAGTAACCGCTGGCCGGGAAGCTATGGCGGTTACTTCTTTTTATTTGCCTGCATGAACAGGGCAATAATACCAACGATCAAAATGCCGGTCTGGATCAGATCGGAATATGTAACCATTTGGCAGCCCCCCTTTCGTAAAGATCAGGGGGCAAGAAGCGCCCCTGACCGGATCAGGGGAACTAACCGCTTGCCGTTTTTCGACAGCACCAACGTCAGAATACCATAGAACCCCAAGAAATACAAGCGGAAAAGGACCGGGATCTCTCCCGGTCCTCTTTAATTATCCCAGAAACTTTCCTTCCTTCAACTCTTTCAGCGCCCGGTCCTCCGGAGCCCAGTAGTTGCTCATCAGGTACTCCAGCTCCCGGTCCGTCAGCCACGGCATCAGGTCGGCGGCCAGCTCCAGGGCGTTCTCCTTCTTACTTCCGGAGATGGGATCTCCATTCTCGTCCTTCTCGCTCTCTGCCATATCATAGGCGGTCTTGAACAGCAGTGCCTCCGACGGGTCCACACCATATTCCGCCCCTTTGGAGGCCCACCGCTCCCACCGGTCCATGTCTGTCTCGGTGAATGCCCCCTGGGAGTGGTCCCGCAGGGCAATGTCGCTGGCCAGTTGGTCCGCCGCCGACAGGAGCTTGTCCTTCCCCTCGTCGTCCAGCTTCCCAAACCCGCCGTTTTCCTCCAGCGCGTCCACCCATTCCCGGTAATCTCCGGCCCTCTGCTCGTTGTAACTTGTCCGCGCCTCCGGGGACAGGTCGTCCGCGGAGAAACTCCCTTTCTCCTCTTCTTCCGCATGATACTGCGGCCGGCCGCCAATCAGGTCCTGTCCGGCCTGGCTCATAGAGAAGTTCGGGTCCGCTTCCTGGGCGGCTTTCAGCCGAGAGCGCATGGCGCTTTCAATGGTGCTCCCTTTCACGCCGCTGGACATCAGGTCCTGGGTGATCCGCTCGTACACGTCCAGCTCCCCGTCCGCCAGGGCTCCAAAGGCGATGTCATAAAATTCTCCCCGGTTCCCGGTGTAAAACACGCTGTTTAGCGCCCGCTCCACCTGATACTGGAAGTACCAGTCCTCGGTCTCCACACCCACTGTCCTGGCGATGGCTTCCGCGTCCCGTTTGACCGTGGCCAAGGGGAGGCCCGTGATCCGGGACAGCTCCGCCGCCAGGTTCAGCGCCGCGCCGCGGATAGTGTAGCGCCCTTCTCCATTGACCGCCTTCTGCATGTTCTGGAGGGCGGAAAACAGGCTCGTCACGGCCTCCAGGTCCATCCGGCTCACGTCGTACCCCTGTACGATGGACAGAATGTCTCTGGCGTAAGGCAGCATGCCCACAGGGTTCACGTTCTGGGCAAAGTTAGGGCCGATGTGCTTCAACACCCGCTCCCAGTATTTCTCGTCCCGGTCCTCGTCGTCCCGCACGCCGTCCCAGAGTGCCGCCGCCACTGCGGTCATAAAGGCGGAGAAGGTCACCGCCGCCGCCGTTCTGCCCAGCCGCTTGATGGCCTGGCTCCGCTTCTTGGGGTCCTGCTCCTGCACCGTGTCCCGATAGGCCCGGTACAGCATGTTATAGGTCTGGGTGGGCTCGCCCATATAGGAAGCCGCCATCTTGGCCAGATTATCACTGCTGCGCATAAACTGGCTTCGTCCCAGCACGTTGTCCACTACCTGGGTTTGGTCCACCACATCGGTGAAGCGCTGGGCCACGGCGGAATAAAATTCCTCGCTCCCCTTCTGGATGCTTGGCCTGGTGTCCAGGATCTCCAGCTCACAGGCATTCCAGAGCCGCCCCCAGGTTGCGCTGTCCATTACACTGGCCAAGGTCATGGCTCTGTTTCGGAGCCGGTCCATTGTGCCGTCTGTGTCAAACAAGATGTTCTGAAACTGCCGCCCCTGGTTGATCTCAAAGTTTCCCCAGTCCTTCCACTGGGCGATGGGGGCGTATTTCAGCGCCTTCTTCCAGCCTCCCGGTCTCAGCACCCGAGGGTCCGCCAGATATTTAGGGCTCATCGCCACCAGAGCGCGGGCGTAGGAGGTCGGCTGCTGAAGTGCCACACGCAGGTTCAGCCCCACGCTGGCCGCCTTATAGTTGGCCGTCAGGCGGCTCAGACCGGCCACGCCGCCCCGCGCCGTCCCCCTGCTGATGTCCTGCAGCAGCTTGTCCAGATAGGCGTTTCCACCCTTCCCGGCCACCCGCTGGATGATTTCCTTGATGGTCCCCGACCGATGGCCCTCCGCGTTCCGAAAGGCAAAATTACGCACCCGGTTCACGTCCTCCAGCGCTCCTAGGTGAGAGGCGTAAGTGGACATATCAACTGCGTGCTGGGCAAACACATCGAAAATATCCCCCAGCAGAAGGCCGTTATTGGCCCCCGTGACCGTGCTCTTGGCGCTCCCCCACTCCGACACGGAGACCGGGCGGCGTTCTCCGCCCTCCAGGATGTCGCCGATCTTGCTCTGCACCTGGTTCGGGTCCGAGCTAATGGGGAAATAGTGGTCCTCGGTGAACTTCTCATATCCGTACACCTTCATGCTCTCCCGATTTCCCTCATCCGCAAGGTACCCCTGCATGATGGATTGGAGGCCGTCCGCAATCCGAATCTCCTCCTCGGACAGCTCCGAGAGCATGTTGACCACGTCCGCCTGGGTAACTCGAACCACTGACGAGGGTGCGTCCATGCGGCCCAATACCGCCGCCACATTTTCACCTGGGGACTTGTCCCGGCTTACAGAGGACGACCGGGGTCCCGGGCGGATACCGCCCTTATAGATATGGTCCTGGGCCTGCTGGCGCTGGTTCAGTTCGTACAGGCTCATCAGCTGGGCGGTTGACAGCTTCAGCTCTCCGCCCTCCACCTGGAAGGTGTGGATTTTCTTCTGGAGTTTGTCCACATTCGTCTTCCCGACCACCTGCTTTGCCAGCCGGACCGTCTCCTGCATAATGCGGGTCTTCTGGTCACGCGCCGCCTGCAGCTCATGGTACAGGGCGTCCCCGCCGTCCCCAAACAGGTGCAGGAAGGTGAGCGAGTTCATCATGTCGGTATTCAACAGCTGGTCGCCAAAACCGGTGATTCTGCCCAGACCGCTCCCGCCGTAGTTGTTTTTTTGCCGCTTTCCCCGGCTGCTCTCCCGGATTCCGTATGCCAACTCCGCAACGCCCGCATACCGGCTCTCGCCCAACAGCTTGTTTGCGCTGGTAATGCTGGCCTCCACCCCTTTGACCGTCTGCCATACCGTGGTCAGCTGGTCCAGGCTCATTTCAAACAGCGGCGTGTCCCTCATCCGGATCACTTCCGCCAGATTGTCCATCAGGTTCGGGTCCAGCACTCCCGTATAGCTGTAGTCGTCCGGCCGGTTTAAAATGGCCTCGTACTGCTCCCGCAGCGCCCGGAATGCCTCCGTCCGCTTAGTCGGGTCCCCTTCTCCGCCCTTCCGGCGCTTCCCGGTCTCTGGGTCCACCGTGTACACGCTCTCAAGGTTGATGGCGTCCAGCATGGCGGCCACGGCGGTGCGCAGCTGCTCGGGGATGTGTTGCTTGTCGGTCGGCTTTCTGAGGTTCTTGGACAGCTTCGCCACATGCCGCTCAATGCGCTCCCGCAGCTCCCGGGCACTCCTCCGGCCGCGCGCCGCCCGCTGGGTGGCTCTCTGCTGCTCCTTCTGCCGCTCCAGCGCCCGGTCCATGGTGTCCCGGATGGCACGCCGGACCTCTGTCTCGCTCCTCCCGCCCTCCCGGGCCTCCTTCACGATCTGCCGGATCTCCCGGTCCAGCTCCCGGTCCACGGAAAAGCCCTTGCGGGATTCGCGGGCCTGGGCGCTCCGGTTCTCCTCTACCAGGGTCTCCCACGCCGTCCGCACCGCGTCGAAGTCCCGGAACATGGGGCGCAGGTTGGCCTCATTGGCGCCCTCGTGGATGTCTCCGCTGATGTAGGCGAAAAGCTCCTCACGCAGGCGAGCCATCTGCCTATCATCATTCAGATCTGCCTCCTCTCCGAAAAGAGTATAGGAGACTGCGGACTGATAATTCCGGAAATCATCGCTGGTAAAGTCCAGGTTGTCCTCTACGGTTTCGATATAGGCGTCCCGCCCTACCCCCGATTTCCAGAGATGAAAAGCCTCATGCCCTGCTACATTTCGCGGGGGCAGGGTGGAATTTTCGTTCACAAGGATACGGGCACGGTCTATGGTGACAGCATGGGAAACCGGCCTTTCGATAGTTTCCCCATTGCGGTTGATCAGAATGGGGCCGCTGATGATGTCGGCCTCAATTCCGAGATTGCTTACTTCCGCTTGAATCTGTCTGGCATTTTCTCTGGCAGATTCCCGATCAACCCGTCTGTATCCGTAGGCTCCAGCGGTTTCCCCTTCATAGACTGCATAACCTGCGCCAGCCGCTCGGCGTAGGAAAGCGCCTCTTGTTTCTTCTCTTGTTCTGCCATGGTCCCCGTCCTCCTTCAAGGAATTTCTGGTGGTATCTATTGTACCATCGCCCTGCCGCTCCCGCAAGGTCTCCGCCCGCTTGGCCCCGGCCTTCAGGGCCGCGGACAGCTTCCCCTCGGCGGTCTGGGCCGCCCGTTTCTCCGCCCCGGTCAGCCTGCGCACCAGGGTCCGGACAGCGTCCCGAATCTTCTCCAGCAAAGTCCGGTTGTCCTGACTGCGGCCAATGAACTGGTCCAGCAGCTCCCCATCCTCTAACAGCCGCCCGGCGTAGTCCGCCGCCGCCTCGTCCAGGGCCTGCTCATAGGTGAGGCCGGAGTCCCCCTCCGCGTACCGACGGACGTAGGTCTGCACCATTTCATCCTGGGCCGCCGCCTCCCGGAAGGCCCGGTACTCCTCCGGGGCCAGCTCCTGGAGCCGGTGGGTGACCTCGTGGCCCATCAGGAATTGCACCGGGAGGGGGTTGTTTTTCTCGATCTGCACCTCGCTGCCCGCGATCTCCGCGTTGGACCGCCCGCCGTCCACCTGGTCCACAAACCGCACCCGAAGCCCCAGGGCCTTGGCCACGGAGTTGACCCGCTCCGCCGTCTCCTGGGTGAGGTAGACGGGGCCGGAACCGTTCTCCCCGGAGACGGTCCTTCCGCTCTCCACCGCCTCCCGCACAAAATCGTCATACACCAGGCCGCTGTCCGCTCCCGCCGTCTGGGAGAACTGGGCGGCCAGTTTTTCCCGCTGGAGGGAGGCGGCCGCGTCGTTCTGCCCCGCCGTGTATGCGGCGAACCGCTGGGCCTCGGTCAGGTCGGCGGCGTAGTCGCTGCGCACCTGCTCCTGGGCCCGGCCAGACAGCCCCGCCTCATAGTAGGCAGTAAACCCGGCGTAGTACCGGTCCGCGTCCACACTCCCGTCATAGGCAAACGAGAGGGCTTTTTGACCGCTCTCCCCCAGGGCGGTGGAGGCCCGCTGCACCCGCTGGGTGTCGTACACCTGCCGGGCCGCCGGCCTCGCCTCCTGAGAGGCCGCAGGAGCCGTCCCAGCCTGGGCCTGTGTGTTTTCCTGGGTTTGCGTCTGGATGGGCGCTGGGCCTCGCTGTGCGGCCGCCACGGCCTGGATATTGGACCGCACCTGACTGATGGGCGCGTCCGTGTTGATCTCCTGCCCGGTCAGCTCCTGCAGCAGGGACAATGCCTCCGGGTCCCGGGCAATGCGGGTTGCCTGGCTGCCGCTGATCTCCTGCCCCTGGGCCAGCATCTCCACCGCCTGAAGGGCGGGGGAAGATACGTTGTCAAGATAGCTGGACGCTTCCGCCCTGGCCTGTGTCGAAGCCGGGGAAAACATCCCACTTCGAGACATTTCGCTGTATGCGTCCGTAATTGCCTGGTCTGCAAGCCTGGTTCTCGCCTGCGCCTGCGCTCTGGTGGTATCTGTACCTCCGGCTCCTCCGGCAATCGCGCCGATGGTTCCGCCGACAGCAAAATCATACAGGGCGTCCCCCAGAATCTCGCCCACGTCCAGCGGCTCATCCGAATAGATGGCCCGCTCCAAAAGAGGGGATACCAGGGAGGAGAGGGCTTCTTCTGCGCCCTCGGATACAAACGCGGTTGCGGCCGTGCCAATGCGGTTCAGCGCCGCCCGTCCCGCCGCCGTGGACCCCTTCCGCTCCAGTGCGGCGACCATCCCCTCCATGATTTCGTCCAATGCGCCTTCTCCAAAGAACCTGGAGTTGATGCGGCCCGCGCTGCCCAGTCCCTCGGTTACCGATTCCAAGGCGGCGGAGGCCAGGCCAAACAATGCCGCCTGTCCGTCGTCCGCCCCTTCCAATCTGGCCTGCTGGGCTCCGCCTCCAAAACCGCGAATCGCCATGGGGACCATGGCGGAACCGCCGGTAAGGGCGCCAATCCCCACGTCTCCGGCATACTGAGCCAGGCCAATCCCAGCATCTACCGCAAAGCGACCCAGGCCATTTAGACCCGCGCTTGCCGCCTGCCGCTCCTTTTCGCCGCGTGCGGCCCACTGGTCCGCCAGGTCCCGGGCGGCCCCAACCGTCTCCTCCCGCCCTCTCTGGGCGGTTGTGTATTGGGCGATTCGCTCCTGGTTGCTTCGGATCAGCCGATTCAGAAATTGTTCTTCCTGGTCTGTAAGCGTCCCGTCGGCCCGCCACTCATTCAAATTTCTCTGCCAGTTGTCGATCTCCCTCTGCCACTCGGACACGCTCTCCTGGGTGGACTCGCTCCAAAGATTCCTTTGGGCCGCCGCTGCCTCTCCGCCTACGTTGGCAAAGCCGCCGAGATAGGAGGACGCGGCACTTGACACCGCCCTGGCCGCCCGCTCCAGGGGACTTTGCCTGGACTGAGTGAAATATCCCTCTCCCTGGCTCTCCGTTTCCCCGAAGCCCCCGCCCCGGCTGGAGGGGGTGACCCCGGACCACCGGCTGGCGGACCGTGACGAAGGCGTGACCGGGGTAATGGTATCCAGCCAGGGCTGGGGTATGTCGATCAGCCTGCCCGTGGATTCCCCCGCAGAGCTCCCCGCCTGCCCGGTGCTTCTCTGACGGATCACAATTTTCTTTTTTTCGTTGTCGGTCTTTTTGCCGGAAGATCCGGTAATCCCGGTACTTCTCTGGCGGATTGTAATTGCCATAGAGGAATACCCTCCTTTTACGTAATATCAACGTCAAACCCGAACAGGGAGAGCCGCTCCTGAATACGGCGGAGCTGTGCGTCAGACAGATTTGCATTGGAAATATCCTCTGCGAGGTCGTTTAGGTCGATGTACCTCTGCCCATTCCAGGTGAAGATTCCCTCGTCCTGGTCCCAATCGAGGCTGGTTGCGCCGCTGCCATCAGACTCCGCCTCATCGGCCCAAGACTCATAATCGTCATAAAGGCCAGTGGAGGACGTAAATCCGTACCGCTTATAGTTGTTGGAGATAAAACTCTTGGCGTGGCCGGACTCCATTGCCGCCTGGAACAGCCCGTCGTAGTCCTGGGCCCCGCTGCTCCCGCTGCTCGACCCGCTGGACCGCCCAGAGGACCCGCTGCTCCGGCTCAGCGTCTGCGCCGCCAGCGCCCGGTTATAGGCGTTCTGCAAACTGGCAATCTCCGAGTCGCTGTACCCCAGCGCCCGATAGCCGGAGAAGTCCCCCGCCTGGGCCAGGGTCTGGGCCCGCTCCAGCGCCCGGTTATACTCGGTCTCGTCCTCATACTGCTGCCGGTTCCATGCGTCCTGCTCCCGGTTGTAGGCGGTCTCGTCCTCATACCGCTGGTCGGCGATCTGGTCCCGGCCCACGCCGTACCGCCACTCCAGGCCGTACCGGTCGTCCCCCACCAGATCCCGGTACTGTCCATAGGAGAAGTTCCGGTCACTGTTGTACTGGGCCAAGAGGTCCTGATACCGTCCATAGTCCCCGCTCTCCAGGGCCGTCAGCATCTCCAAATTGGCCCGCAGCTGGTTCCCCTCATCCTGATACATGGAGTAGGCCAGCTGGTACAGCTCCGGCACCTTGTCCGCCAGCGCCTGCATATAGTTGTCATAGGTCTGCTGGCTGGCCGTGGAGGCGTAGGAGCTGGCCAGCCCCCCGGTGCGGGCGGAGACCTGGGCCAGCACGTCCTGCATGGCCCGCTGTCCGGCCCTGGTGTAGCTCTGGGCGTACTGCTGGTAGACGGGGTCCTCCTGATAGTTATATTGGAAGGGCTCCCGGTTCAAAATTTCCTGTGTGAGGTCGTCGATCTGGCTTTGATAACGGCTCACATACTCCGGCGCGCTCTCATAGGAGAACTCCCGGGAGGGTGTGCCGGACGGGATATATTGGCTCCCGTCTCTGCCCCCGGAATACCCATACTGGTTCCGGATGGACTCCGCCTGCCGGTGGGCCGCGTCCATTCCGGCCTGGTCCCCGGCGGCCTGCGCCTGGTTATAGGACTGCCCGGCGGCCTCCAGGGCGGCCCGGTCCAGTTCGGACATCCCGGCCATACCGGCGTAGTCGTTCCCGCTCACATCGTTGGGCCGGTATCCGCCGTTTCCAGCGTACTGGGCGGATGCTCCCGCGATGTCCTGGGAGATCCGCTCCTCTTCCTGTTTTTTCTTTGTGGCCATCAGCCTCCCGCTCCTTCCTCAAGGGTTTCCACCCGCGCCTCCAGGGACGAAACCGCCCCTTCCGCCGCCGACATCCGCCTGGCCAGTGCCGCGGCGTCCGCCTCCACGGCTGCCAGACCGGACGACGCCGCGGCCGCTCCGGACTCCAGGGCGGATACCCGCCGCTGGAGATTTGCCATGCTGTACTCCACCTGCTCCCGCATATAGGCGATATAGTTGATGATCGCGGAGATATCCTCCGGATTGCGCCCGGACAGCGCGCCCAGGTCCCGGTCAAAAACAGCCATTACCGCTCACTCCCGATTCTGTATTCCCGCAGCATGGACAGCAGCGCGCACTCGCCCCGCCCCGCCAGGTTGATTTCAAACTTGTCGCACCGGTTCGGCGCCGCCAACACGGTCTGAACCCCGCTGGAACGGCCCACAAGATTCCCGATCTGCCGCCAAGGCCCGCCGTCACAGCGGAGGAACACGGAGAGAAAGGAGCCCTCCGGCACCTCCATCCGTAAAAGAAGCCTGGAGAACCGCTTTTTCCCCTGGACCGTCTCATAAAACGGGGTGAATGTGGCGGACCAGGCGACCTGCTCCTCCCCGCCGTTCATGAAGAGCATGCCATGTCCCGACAAGAAGGCGAGCCCGTCGTCCAGCCGGCAGAAATCCACCGCCTGTTTCCCGTCCTCCCGGAACCAGAGCCCCGTCTGGGTGGAGTAGGAGTACAGGCCCCAGTTCCCGTCCCGGTCCCTTGCAGACAGAAAGTAGCGGATTCCATCCGTGCCCCCCACCCCGTCCCGGTAGCCCAGCGCCCCCATCTTCTCTGAGACCAGCTGGGGCGCGCTTCCGGAGTAGGCGAATACCCCGTCCCGGCCAAGATAGAACAAAACCTCGTTGATATTGACCAGGCTCTTATACGACCCCTCCATGACCCCCTCGTACTGATAGGAGGCCATCTGGAAGTCCGACGGGTTGCTGCCCAAAATTTTGTGCAGCGTCCGCTCCTTCCAGGCCAGAACCGTGTTCCCATACTTGCAAAGGCCGGTAAAATTCCCCTCGCTTCCCACCGCCGCCGCGTAGCTGTCCGTGTCCAGCCCGTCAAAGGTAAAGAAATTGGACGGGTCGCCCAGGGCGGAGGCGTAGATGGTCCGCTCCGCGCTGCTCACCCCCCAGAGCCGGTTGTCCTTCTCGCAGATGTAGTCCAGCTCCGGAAGCTCCCGGGTGATCTTCACCGTGCCCGCCTCATTTCCGGCGGTAAAATCTCCGTTGGAGAAGGTGATGCTGTCCTTGGTGATCGCCTGGATGGCGAGATACTCGTCCTTGCCGGAGTTGTTCTCCTTGTGGGTGGTGCAGCCGCTGAGCTTCACCCGGTCGCCCACTTGGAAAAACAGGGTGAGCTCCGGGTTGTTGGTGGAGCCGTCCAGCACCATGACCTCCAGATTTGCGCTGTCGGTATTGACGCCGCCCTCCAGGGAATATTCGTGGCTGTACGCGGTGATCTTTCCGTAATAGCGGTCCAGGACCGGCCCGTATTCGGTCCCGGACTCCTCGTCGTCGCTGTTCCGGTACCACTCCCGCGCGTTTGGCTCGTACACGCCGGAGGTATCCGTCCGAGCGAAGAGGACGTATCGGCCCACCGCGGGGCGTCCCTCGCTTCCCCAGCCCGCGATATCCACCTCGTTTTCCCCGGACAGGCTCCAGGACGACCCGTTCCATGTCACGCCGGAATAGGTCTTGATCATCACGTCCATCTGCTCCCAGCCGGAAAAGGTCGCAGTATACGCAGAATAGTGGTGATTCTCCGTTTTGATCTCCGTGGAGGTCTTCAGCGTCAGCGTGTTTTTTGTAAAGACGGCGGAATTTGCCACGGCGGACGTCTCGGCCCCCAGGCTGCGGAAGGTCTCGTTCTCCAGATCTATGTACACTCCGTCCGGGAAGATGCACAGCTTGGTGTTTACCACCGCGAACTGCTTGGGGCCCGCCGAAACGGTCCCGATGACCTCCCCGTCATAGAGCAGATTGGTCCCGTTCACCAGCACCAGCTTTCCATTCCAGGAGAAGGCGGCGGTGGGGTCCGTGAAGACCTGTTCGCTTCTGGGGTTTCTGGGGGAGAGGTAGGGGAAGCGCCGGTCCGACAAATTCTCGCACCAGGCCAGCTCCCCCTCCTGGGTGCGGTCCGACCGGTTCAGGCCCAAAAACGTCACCGTCTCCTGCTGCGTGGCCGGGACGCTGTACCGCACCTGCGGAAGTCCCTGCATCCCCGCTCCCTCCTTTCATAATCCTGTGAAATACTGTGCCTTTGGCATATGGGTGCGCCGGTACTGGCGCATATACTCGCCCAAGGCGTTTTCATACAGCGCCGATGCGTTGTTATATGCCGCGTACTCGCTCTGCCAGAAAAACACCATGCTCGTCAGATACAGCTCATAAAGGGACTCATAGGCCCCGCTGGCCAGCAGCGCCTGATCCCCGTCCTCCGGCCAGGCGGCCGGGGGGCGGACGTCCGGGGCGTCCTGGCTGGTCAGCTCCTCGTAAATGCGCCGGTCCAGCCCCAGCAGCGCCGCCGCCTTCCATTCCGCCTCAATGGCGTTGGGGACCAGCTCGTCCACCTTGGCAATGACCTGATTGACTGTCGCCACGGCTCACACCTCCCCCAGGTCCTCCCAGGCCACCGGCAGTTGGGATGGGGGAAACGCGGTCCCGTCCTGGAGGCAGCGCCACACATGGCCCTCCTCCGTGCAGCACTCCCCCGTCTGGTACATCCCCCGGGCGCCCTGGGGGGTGGTGTAGGGCCCCGCCATGGCCGGGTCGGTGGTGTGGCAGATGTCCCACAGGCTCACCGCCTGGTCGGGAGACCAGTCCGGCTGGTTGGTGGCGTCGTGCTGCTGCCACAGCTTGTATACGATCCCATTCCACTTGTAGGGGCTCCCAACGGGGACGGCGGAGTAATCCCGCTGCCGCCAGGTGGGAATCTGCTCCTGGCCGGCCGTCAGCTCGGTGCCGTCCGCCTCGCCGGATACCGCCCGGGCGGCCAGAGCCGCCGCGTCCGCCTTTCCCCGGGCCCTCAGCTCTTCCTTCGCCATGGTGATGATCTCAGCCATTGCTCTCCACTCCTTCCTGATAGGCGGCCTCCAGGTCCGCCTTGATGGCGCTGTCTCCGCCCCCGGCCTGCTCCAGCTCCTGGAGGCGCTGGGCCTGGAGCTCCACCTCCAGCGGCTTTCCCATGAGCACGGAGAGGGTGCCGTCCCGGTGCGCGGTGATGTCCCCCACCATGCTGTACTCGCTGTTGTCGTACTCCTCCTCCGGCTGGCCCTCCTCCTGACACACGATGGCCCAGGCCAGCCCGTCCACAAACAGCGCCGCAGCCGCGGCGTAGTCCATCTCCAGCACGATCTCCTTGGTATCCCGCCCGTCCCAGGCGGAGTTGCTCCGGCGGCCGTTGATCTCCGCAGGATAGGTAGTGCCGTTGATTTTTACAAAGGTGCTCATAAGCCCTCCTTAATAAACTGAAAAATATGCTTTTGCGTTATCCTCTGATAGCGTGCCGGTAAACTGTTGATCATTCATCCAGGAATAAGATGTAAAACCCGAACAAGAATTAAATTCTACATAAGAATTGTAATTCGTAAACGTTATTTCAATCTCGTCTCCCATATATGCGTCATACTGTTCCACGGCAGTTTCATAGCCTTCATTGACTATGATAGAATCCTTTCTTACCCCGTTGATAAACAAGTCTGCCGACGCAGGGGTATGATTTGGATTCCATATATCCACAGTAAACGTAACAGGTTCTCCGAATGAAATATCATAGTTGGTCCCACCCACCAGCGCCCGGCCCTTCTTAATGGCGTAGTTGGTTCCATTTACACGGCATTTCCCGCCGGTGATGCTGTAATTAGTCCCGTTGACCCTGACCTTGCCCGCCACGCAAACACCCCCTTACCCATAGGTCCAGTTGATGGTGCCGTTAGCCGTCGGATTGGTGTCGGCATTGCGCAGGCCGGACCCCCGGAGCCTTACCGTTGTGTAGTCGGTGCCGCTGATAACAGCGGTCTCTTTCACGAAGTTCGCGGGTGTCGTCCAGTAGGGGCCTCCGCTCGTACTTTGCCGCAGAATGGAGTTTGCCGCACTTGGGAATCCCAGCTGTGTCACGCCGCCGGTGCTCCCGCCCACAAACAGCCGGCCGTTCACCCACCCGCTGGCCGCCGCCGCACCCATGACCTCAGGGGTGAAGCCGATGGAACTGGTTCTAAACGGCGTAATAGAATCCTTATGGTTGCCCTCCAGGTTGTAATTATCTGAAAGTTTGAATAGATCAGAACTGGCCGGATCTGTGAAGGGTTCGGACCCGAACGCCTGACCAAGAATTCCAATATGATACAGCCTCCATGCGTCATCTATCTGGAAATAGAGAACTGCGTACCCATCTTCCTGTGCGATTGCAAACTTATCCGCCAGATTAGCCATGTCAAGCGTCAGCCACTTTAAACTGTTCGTTGTCTCACTGTTTTCAAGGCTTCCAGCCGTGCTGCCTACGCGAATTGCAAGAGAAAGAACGCCGGAACCCGTCCCGTTGCTCCCCATTACCAGAAAAACTACACGCAAAGAGCGGTATGTGCTATTGATGGGTGTCCGTCCGATTTCCAGCCAGCCATTGTAGGATGTTGAACCAAGGCCGAATACGGTTTCTTGCAGAAAGTTCCGGTTTGCCGCCCCCACATCCGCCGCGTTTAGACTCACGTTGGAGGAGAGAGCCTTGTTGTTGATCTTTCGGGTGATTGGCACAAACAGTCCGCCCAAAAGCTCCTTGATGTCGCTCCAAAAGACCCGTTTGGTTTTGTTATTGGCCTGACTGTCCGTAATGACGGCGGCGTCATCGTCAACTAGATTTCCCTTGATCTCCGCGTTGGATATCCCAAACTCCGGAAGCTGCTCCTGGGGCACCTTCCCGTCTGCGCCCAGAGAGGCCACCCCGCCTGGGACGCCCTTTGCCGCCTCCATAACCACCGGTCTTTTTTCACCCTGTGCCATACTCACACCTCCTGTAATTTCAGCGTCCCGTCCTCCACCACCAGGGCGTACCCTGTCCCGGTGGTCAGGTCGGGCAGCTCCAGCTCCGTGGCGGTCAATCCGCCGGACACGCCGAGCAGCTTCAAAACGCCAGACTCCACAATCAGGGCGTACTGATCCCCGGTCACCCGGTCGGATAGGATCACGTTGTAGACCCCCTCCACTGCCGGGATGGCGATTCCCTCCGCCGCCGCCTGGGAGAGGCCGGCGTAATACTCCGCGCTCTGGGCGTGGTCCTCCGCCGCCTGGGCGCTGCCAGACGCCTCCTGGGCGCTTTCCGCGGCGCTCTGGGCGCTCTGTCCGGCGGAGGAGGCGTATCCGGCGGCGCTGTGCTGGCTTTCCGCGGCGCTCTGGGCGCTGGCTGTGGCTGTCCCTGCGGCCTGCTGGGCGGTCTGCGCCGCCTGGGCCGCCTCCTGTGCGTCCTCCTGTGCCTGCTGTGCGTCATCCCGGGTCAGCCGGGCATAATATTTGGCGTTGTCCGTGTCCTCTCCGGTCCTGGTCCCGGTCCCGCCCACCGCCCAGCTCTCGGCGGTCCGGCTCCAGCGCTCCGCCGCTCCGGCGTTTTCTCCAGCGGCCTGGGCGCTGTCCGCCGCGCTCTGGGCGCTGTGCCCGGCCTGCTCCGCCCCTTCGGCCGCCTCCTGAGCGCTTGCGGCCGCCTGTTCCGCCGCGGATTCGGCGGCCTGCCGGTCCTCCTCCAGCGTGTCCTCCAGGCCGTCCAGCTGCTGCAAAATCTGGTCCAGCTCGCTGGGCGTGATGGGCTGGGAGTTTCCGGCGGAATCCGGGATATAGGCCAGATGGACCGGGATTTTCTCCGCCTTTGTGGTGATCACCCGGTCCTCCGAAGTCCCCCGGAAGGTCACCCAGGCATATCCCCCCTGGGTCATGCACTCCCCCGGGACCGGCACGTCATAGGTGTCCGTCTCCCCGGGGACCAGACTGCCCAGCGCCACCACAACCTGAGTCGCCTCCAGCCGGAGCGCGTCCCAGAAGTAGGCCGTCTTGCCCGTCCCCTCCCACTGGCTGTCAAAATGGACCCGGAGGGTCAGCGCGTTTGCCGAGCCCACGGCTCCGGAGGCGTCCCCTCCAAACTGAATCCAGGGACCGCTCACCGACACCGGTACGATCCGATTTGCCATAATGCTGTCGCCCTCCTGTCAAAAAGCGCGGCGGGGAGCGGAGGAAAAGGCCCCCGTGTCCTCGCCGCGCCGTGTCGCGTCGTCTCCTCTCCCCAACGGGCCGTCCGGCCCGCCGGGGTCCCCGGTTGGGGTGTTTTCGCGGAAGTATTCTGTTACAGCTGGGCCATGGCCTTATGGGCCTGCTGCTGGGCCTGCTCCATGGTCTTGTATGCGGCCATCTCCTGGTCCGCCGCCTGCTGAAGCACCTTCAGGAACTTCCGCTTGATCTTTACGGGCACGCCCCGCTTGAGGCGGATGGTCTCCCCGTTCACCCCAACAATGATGTCCTTCTTGTTGGGCGACCCCAGCAGGGGGGCCATGTACTCCACCAGCTCGTCGTTGGGGTTGGCGGTCTTCTTCTGCACAGTCGCTGCCATAACGATTCCTCCTTACTTGCTGGCGGTGGCCTCGATCCGGACCATGTACTGCTGGACCAGGATCTCCGCCGTCTTGGTAGCCTTCCAGCCCACCGTGGCCCGCTGGTTCAGGGGGTCCCCGGACCCGGCACTGCCCAGCTGCTTGACGATGTGCTGCAGGCCGCCGCCGGTGATCTCGGTGACGCCGTAGGCGTCGTCGCCCAGGACCAGGGTGGAGTACACGTCCGCGCCGTCCTTGCCGCCCTCGCCGGGATAGATCACGGCGTTGTCCGCGGCGGTCACATTGTCCGCCACCGTCAGCTGGCTGGTGGTGTTTGCGGTGACCTTGGTGACAGTGCCGCCGATGTTCACCATGCGGCCCACCAGGGCGCTGGCCTCTACCGTGCCGCCGTCGAAGGGGACCGTCTTTGTGGCGCTCACGCCGGAACCATTCACCGTCAGGGTCCGGCTGTCGCTGGCCAGGTCCGCGCCGGCGAACACCTTGGCTCGGCTGGACTGGACAAACCGCACGCCGTACAGCTCGCCGATCTCGTTCTGGTACACGTTCTCGGTGTCCACATACTCGTGGGGGGTCTTCCAGTCGGGGTCCTTCATCAGGTCGTACTTGCTGTACGGGTGGATGATACCCACGTAGTAGCCGTTGATCTGAGGCGCATCCTGGGTCTCCAGGAAGCGAACCGCCCGCTTGATGGCGTCCACGGTCAGATTGCAGTTGTCGTCCTCGCTGGTGTAGTACAGCTCGTCCCGGCTGTCCACCTGGCCCTGGCTAAACTGAACCACCGTGCCGGCGTTGATGATCTCCCGGGTGATGGTGTCCAGAGTCCGGCCCGCCTGGCTGGCGATCAGCTTGGTGGCCTGGACCAGATTGTTGTCGATGGCAGTCATCATCAGCATGTCAGACAGAGTGACATATCCGCCGTACTGCTTCACCTCAGAGGTGATGGTCTTCACGGTGAGGGACTGGCCGTCCGGGGTCACACCTTCTACCAGAGGAGTGGTCTGCTCAGGCAGGGGGTCGTACTGGCGGAACTCGATGACCTTGCCGCCGTTCTTGGGGATGGGGTGCTTCTGGCCAAACTGATCGTGGACCAGCTCGGGCTCCGCTAAGTCGATCAGATAGTCGGAGTAGAAGGTCTTCATCTCCGCCGACATGCCGTCGCCGGTGGTCACGTTGGGATTGAGCTCCCCGTCAAACAGAGAAAGCATGACGGGCAGCAGGATGTAGTCTCGAATGGTTTTCATGGTTGATCTCCTTTCCGAGGAGACCATCAAGCATCAGAGCTTGATTTTCTCCCCGCGCGCCGCTCGCTTGACGACCTCCGCCCGGTCCTTCTTGGTCCACTGGCTGGGGTCGTCTTTCACTACAAATGCGCTCTGAGAGGATGTGCCGTTCTCCGCCGGGCGGGCCCCCTTGGCCCGAATGCCCTCCACCACCTGCTTTTCGGTGGTCTTGGCGGTGTTCTGGGCCACTCCGGCCTTGATCTCGTCCATGTGCTTGACCTCGTAGGCCAGCCGCACCGGCACGCCGGATCTCAGCATGGAGAGGAACTGGGGGTCCTTCGACTCAGCGGCCAGATCGAACTCCGGGTAGTCCGCTTTCATCTGCTCGGCCTCGCCGTACCATTTCTGAAGCTGCTGCTGGGCGGCCTGCTGACTCTGCCGCTGCCGCTGGGCCTGGCGCAGGGCCAGGTTTTCCCGCTGGAGCTTCTGGAACTGCTTGTACTGCTCCACGCTCATGCCGGCCTCCTCGGCCGCCTCGCTCCAGTACGCGTCATCGTTCTCAATGGCGGCGGACAGCTTGCTCAGGTCCCCATCCCCGATCTTGTACCGCTGCATCAGCATGTCCAGAATGGGTTTCTGCTGGGAGAGCTGCGCTTCCAAATTCTTGGTCTCCCGGAACCGGCGGTCAATGATCCGCTGGGTGTCCTCGGTGTACTGGTCCTTGTACTCCCCGTCCACCATGGCCCGATAGGCCCGGCGCTTGTCCTCCAGAGTGTCGGACGTGGTCTCCACGCCCTGCTTCTTGGTCTCCTCCCCGGCGGCGGGAGGCGCGGCCTGCTGGTCCCCGGCGGCCGCCGGCTGGTCCTGCTTGCCAAACTTCACATTGCTGTACTCGCCCGAACCCCGCCGCTGTGCGGCGGTTGTCTGATTGCCCCGGCGGGTGGCTCCGGGGTCCGTCTGCTGGGAATCGCCCTGAGTGCCGCTCCCTGCGCCCTCTCCGGCTCCGGCGGCTGCCGCCCCGGCTGCTCCGCCGTCGAACAAGCACAGGTTCACGTGCAGAATATCGCTTGATTTCATGGAAAATCCTCCTTCGCGGGCATTTTCGCGTCCCGTGTGCGCGTCCTCCCTGAGAGGGCGGCTGTCACCCAGCATGGTCGGGCCGCCGCCCCCATCAGTATAGGAGGTCCATCCTCATGGTATCAGGGGCGGTTCTGGATTGCGCCCCGAAACTCAAAAAATTTTTTATTCCTCCAAAATTTCCATCCGAAGGTAGTCCGGCTCGCTCTCTGCCAGCTGGCACAAGCCCAGCAGCACCGCCTCACAGGCCCCCACACACCGGTCGTCCCCGCTGGCATGGATACGGACGCGGCCCGGCTCCAGCTCCGCGGCATACACCTCCGCCCGGCCGTCCCGCTCTGCGTTGGTCAGGTACCCGGCCAGGGCGTACACCAGCCCCGAAATGGCGGCGCACACCGAAGGACTCCCCGTGGCGTGGCCGTCCAGCACCAGCAGGCACCGGCCGCCCTCCAGCTCCGCATATCCCGTCGTCATAGCTGGCCACCTCACTGCGGCGCCGCAGCGCTGCTCCTGGCATTCATGTCGGGGGTGGAACGCTGTGCCAGTCGGGTCCCATAGTCCGTCATAGGTGTCTGGGCCTGCTGGACCGCGCCCGCCAGGTCAAAGCTCAGTCCGCCTCCGCCGCTCTGCCCGTTGCTGCCTCCGCTCTGGCCCGACGTCGTGCCGCCGATCCCCATGTCTTTCCCGGTGAGCGTCTGGATAATGAGGGCCATCTGGTCCATCTGCTGGGACATCTGCTGGCAGATGTTGAGCAGGGTCTGCCCCTGCTGGACCCGCTCCTTTACCTTGTCGATTCCCTCAAATTCCATCATTTCCAGGGCCCCCAAGGCCTCCTGGGCCCGCTCCGGGTTGAAAAAGCCCATGTTGTACAGATCCTGGGCCCGCTGGTTCTGCTCCATGCGGCTGAAAGGGTTCTTCTTCTGGGCCTTGATCTTCACGTCGAAAATGGGCCGCCGGTAGATGGGCTCCTGCCCGGGATAGGCCTCTGGGAGAAGCTGGTCCCGGATGGCGGAATTGTTGATGTCAACAAAATCGTACTGCCCCGGGGCGCTGCCGGTGATCCGGAAAGAGCGGGTCTCGTCGTAAAATTGCCGCATGAGCTCAATGCACATGGAGTTGATCTTCACATGGGTGCGGTAGCTGGCCGCGATCATATCCCGGCTTGCCTTGTTGCCCGCCTCCTGCAGAGCCGCAATGGCCGCAGCCGCCGTCACGCCGGACCCGGCGCTGCCGCTGTTCACGTCCCGGTTGGCCGCCGTGTCCTTCATCTCCTCCACCTTCATGTTGATAATATCCACATAGATGGAGCTGAGGGGCTGGGTGACGATCTCCTGTATCCGCTTGTCGTCCAGCTCCCCCTGCACGTGAACCAGGGGCTTGGTCCAGTCTTTGAACTCCTCCTCGTTCACGCCGGTGTTGGAGGAGACGAAGAAGCGCTTCTTGGTGGTCATCATGGCGTTTTCCATGATATTGGCGGACAGCTTGTCAATGTAGATCTGCGGGTCCTTGCAGATGGCCACATAGCCGAAGCCCACCGGCGTCCCCTTCTCCGGGAACATCACGTCCAGCACCACGGGGTAGAGCCCGTGGTCATAGAAGCCCCGCTCCCGGTACCGTTTGTCGTTCTCGCTGGCAAACAACAGCGTGTCCCCCACGAACTTGGCATAGTGCAGGATGGTCCGCCCGGATGCGCTCTGGACCTTGTAGTACCAATCCACCACCACGCTCTTTCCGCTGGTGTCCACGGTGTCGTCGTAGATGTACTGGCTCACGTCGATGGTGCTGCCGCCCAGGTGCCCCTTGTGCTCGGGATACCGCTGCTCCAGCACCTCCTCGTCCACCAGCTCCACCAGAAACAGGTTCCGGCTGTCCTGGATGTCCGTGATCCCCGGCTCCCAGAACAGCTTCAGCAGGTCGATCTCCCGGATGTCGATGTCCCCCAAGCCGTTGTCCTTCTTGCTGTTCCAGAACACCCCATAGGCTGCCGTGCCGTGCTTCAGCTTTTCCCACCAGTTGTCCGAGTAGGTCTGCTCGAAGTCGTTGTACTCCAGCACCACCGGGAGGACTGAGGAGAGCACCTTTGCGCTCTCGTCGTCGCTGCGCTCCCGGGGAAGGACTACCGGCTCGGGGTAGTTGTCCATCGCGTCCGCATGCTTATTCATAATCGCATTGAACAGCCAGGCGGACGTGGGCTCCGGCTGTATCTCCTCCGGCTTGCAGGGGTTCTGCTTCTTCCGCATGACCTGCCAGTGTCTCAGCTCATACCACAGTTCGTCCTCGATCACCCGCGTCTCCAGCATGGTCTTCCCCTGCTTGTACTCGGTCAGGATCTCCGCGGCCCGGGCGATCTCCTTTTGGCCGATCCTGGGCCGCTCCGGCTCCGCCCCCGTGCGGAACGCCCCCACCAGGGGCGCGTCCTGGGCGCCGGTCAGCAGCAGCGCCGCCAGCTCCGGATTGACGCCCTCCTCCGGCTCCGCCCCCGGCGCGGCGTAGGGAACCCCCTGCCCCCGCCCCTCCTGCGTAGCCTCGGGGGCCGTCCGCTGTTCTCTCCGTGTGAATCTCGGCATATCGTCCTCACAAACTCCTTTCCGCTCCGTCCGCCTGTCCGGCGGACATCCGCTCCACTTCGTTGCTCGTCCTCTCCCCACCAAACCCGCTGCGCTGGGCTTCGGCGGGGGCCCCTAATATCTCCTGTAAAATTCGTATCGGTCGTACTGGTTGTCCTGGTCCGTGTCCAGGGGATTGTATGGCCTCGGTATCTCTGCCGGCCGCAGTCTGGGGCTGATGGGATTTTTCATGCACACATACCGCAGCTCGTCGTAGATGTGGTCCTCGCCGTCCGTGTCGATGTCCTCCACATCGGTCTCGTCATAGACCAGGTTGGGCACCGTGCGGATGAAGTGCTTGCAGGTGTCAAACACATAGAGCATGGGCCGTCCGTCCTCGTCAAAGGCCAGGCGGTGGTGGACCTGCATTTTCCCGTTGATCCGAGCGTGGTCCCCTTTCTCGAAGTACACCCGCTCCCGCTCCATCAGGGCGCCAATGCTCTCCGTACCGTCTGACTGCCAGATGGCCGGGTCCCCCACGCCGAAAATTTGCTTGCCCATCAGGTTTGGGTCCTCCGCCTCAATGCGGCGGATCTCCTGGGCGACGCGGGACGGCTCCCACTGGACGCCGGTGTTGGGCGTTCCCGTGCAGCCGTACAGCTCCCTAATACGATACATGCGCCGCTCGTGGTCCACCGCGTACCAGCCCACCGAGAAGGGCCTGGAGTAGCCCCAGTCGAACCCCCGCCATACCCGCCAGGAGTCCGGCACCCGGAATGGATGGATCACATGGGTCCACAGCCGGTCCTCATAGTGGTCCGGGTCGTTGCGCCACTCAGTGAACACCTGGCCGCTGAAGGTGTCCCAGTCTCCGTACAGCAGGGCTTTCCGCTCCGCTTCCGGCATGGAGGCCAGCCGCCGCACATAGTCCGGGTCATTGTTCAGCAGGGCCGGGTTGTCAAACACCGAAGACGGCACAAAGATCCGGCTCTGCCGCGCCCGGTGTTCCTGCCCGCTGGGGTCCCTCCAGGTCAAGTCCTCCCAGATGGTGGTCATGGGTTTCCCCGCGGTGACGAATCGCTCCTTCACCCACCCGTGGCCCACCCCGCCCGGGTTGGCCGTGGCTCTCGTATAGACCCGCGTCCCCGCCCCGTTTGGGCGGTTTCGCGAGAACAGGTAGCTGTACTCGTCCCAGGTGAAGTGTGTCAGCTCGTCAAAGGCGATAAAATCATAGGCCTGTCCCTGATACCGGGTGCGGTCCTTTGTGTACTGCATGGAGCCAAACAGAATCTTGGCCCCGCTGGGAAAGGTCCAGGTGTGGGCGCTGGCGTTGTACCGGGCCTTGGGATAGGCCCTGGGGTAGTAGTTCAGGCTCTTGTCGATCAGCTCCGCCAGCTGGGGGTAGGTCTTCCGGACGATCAACGCCTTGTAGTGTGGAATGCCCACCTGACGAAGCGCCTCCACCACCAGCGCGTCCGACTTCCCCCCGCCGGCCGCTCCGCCATACAGGGCCTCGTACTCCGGCCGGGCCATGAAGGCCGCCTGCTTGGGCTGGGGCTGCCACACTACGTTACCCATCTTCCTTGCCTTCTTCTATCACGCCCGGCATGCCTGGCTCTCCCGGGTCGCACCCATAGAACACAGGAACTGCATTTTCGGAATACCGGAGCAGCTTCTGAAGTTCTTCTTTGGACAATGTCTCCACGACGACCTGCACACTCATTTTATCTCCTCACCATCCAGCATTGTCTCGTCCACCGCCGGGAGCAGCACCACGCCGCCCTCCTGGCCCGGATCATCGCCCTTGTCCTCCTGGGGCTTGTAGGCCCATTTCCCTTTCAGGCGGTTTGCCAGCCAAAACATGATGGCCGTGGTGTCCGCCGGGATGTGGACCTCGTCAAATCCAGTCTCCAGCCGCTCATACTCCCGCAGCCGTCTCCCGGTGTCCGGGTCGTACTCCACCTCCTTGACCTTGAAGGTCTTTTTGACCGTGGCGTTGTATCCGTGGCACTTCTTCAGCAGGTCGTTTTCCACTTCAACGTCCACGACCTCCTTCCCGCGCGCGAGGGCCTCTGAAAACTCCGGGTGGTCCTTTTTGTACAGATTCAGTGTGGAAACCGCCACGCCCAGATTGTGGGCGATCTGCTTTTCCACGAGGCCGTCCCGGGCCCACGCCTCCACCAGGTCCAGCTTGGGCAGCACATGGGTCTCGTATTTACTTTTCGCCATGGGCCGCACCTCCCTGATGTTCTGCCTCCATCCTAGCAAGGAGACCGTCAAATTGCGCCCTGAAACCGGAGAAAACTTGATCATATTCGTGACGCCACGAACATGAAAAGGCCCCGGGGACATGCCCCAGGGCCAACAGCTTATTTCTTCTCGATCTGATATGTCACGCCATACCGCCGCTTCCCACACTGCTGGCAGGTGATCTTCTTCGCGATCCCGCCCGCGGGCTTCACGGTGTAGGCCTCCTTCAGCTTCTCAGCACACGGCCGGCACAGTTCCAGTCTTTTCATAACGCCTTCCCTCCGTGCCGGTATGACCGGGTCTTGTTGTATGTCAGCTTTTCTTCCAAAACCGCGTCCAGATCCACGCCGTTTTTCTCTGCCCACTCCTGGATTCGAAGAATGCACATGGCAGTTCGGACCGCGATTGGAAACAGGCCGGTGCCGTTCAGATAGTTTCGATAGGCCAGCGAGAGGTATAGGTGCAGCTCCGCAGCCAGATCTCCCATACCGCCATTGACCCGGAGGGCCGGGACCTCCCGGCCTCCACGCAGCATGACTCTGGCCTGGGCCATTGCCCCGTCCACGTCCACGGATTCCTGGCTCATCCAATCCAAAATCCGCATCACGCAGTCCCCTAGCTCCACGGCGATCCCCTCCGGCTTTTCACCCTGCCGCTCGTCCATTGCAGTTACCACAAATCCATTGGTTTCCACGAAGTATACCAAAGGCCGCCCGGCCCGGAACTCCTCCAGGGCCTCAGATATCTCCGAGTGACATAGGGAGACGATGTCCCCAAAAGTCAGCGGCTCATCCCACCAGCCGTGCTCCACGGCGTTCTGGTGGACCTCACAAGCAAACTCATTCCAATTCATCTTGTTCCTCTTCCTCCTTCTGGTGCATGATAGCTGCCCATTTGCACCATGCCCACAGCATGGGCAACCACGGCCTCCGGTTGGTGCATGACCTAATGCTGCTCCGCACGTTGGGCATATGTAATGCTTTCCCGAATAACAAGAAATCGCACCATTTGTGTTATCAATCGTGACAGCGTGCGTTTTTTCGTGTGTTTGCGTGTGTTCCTCCGCTACCTCATAGCCCATCAGGCGTGCAACCACTACGGGGTGTGACTCCGCCCAGCTTTGGCACCTAAAATCTACAGATTCGGTACGGATCGGGCAGGAATCACACCATGTGTCGGAACAAAATATATGCACAGCCTCTTCGATGGACACCATTTCCCCGGTTGTAGGATTCCGTAACTTCATAAACCATCCTCCCATTCCTCGCAACAGTCCTACTTTTTCATGAACCGGCCCATCCAGCATCTCCATCTCCTCAGCGCTCAGAATCGGGGCGCGGGTGTTCCAAGCAAGACGAGAGTATATTTCTCTATTGCTGCAAGTTGTATATGCCGCACATTTTTGGCAGATAATAGCATACTCAAATTGTTGCGGATCGTCGTATTCAACGGTCGGTTTTTTCCCGCAGAACGGGCACGGCAGCAGCACTCCATTGTCAGTAATTCGCTTCGCCGCCTCGTGGTCGCCCAGGAGGGCACGCTTTTCATCTGTCAAAACCATCTGTAATTCAGCTCCTCCTCCAGCATGTTCCATCGGAAAACCTTGTCGTCTGGATAAATCAGCCCCTCGTCCTCCAGCTGAAAGCGCCGGTCGAAGTCGTGAACGGTGTGGCCGCCTGCCTTGAATGTGACCGGGCTGTCCTTGTCCCATTTCAGCATCAGCACCCACAGCTCCGGGTAATTCTTCCGCAAAAGCCGAAGCTGGCCCACGCCCTGATTGTGGCAGAACCAGCACCCGCCACGGGTTGCGGTGGTATAGATCGGTGACAGTAGATCGTTTTCTTCGCACCACTGGCGGCAATCGGCCTCTGTCCAGCCCAGCTCCACAAGAGGTGACTTTTTTGTGTCGGACAAATTGTGAAATCGGGCGGGTTCGTCGGCGGCAATTCCGACATAGACGATATTTTCTCCACGCTCCATCCTGTCAAGCGACGGCATCTTCACGTCGCTGTTGCACCACGGCCCCTTCGGTATGGGCCAACCGTATATTGTCCCCGGGCGCTTTTCTCCTCCAAGAACGCGATAAAACGCTTGCTCATAGGTGTATCGTCCTCTGACGTGCTCCACCTCAATGCCCCACCGTTCCTTGATGACTTTGTCAGCCTTTGCCTTGAACTCCACCATCGGCGGCAGATCGGCGGGGATGGTGTCGGTGGCCCAAACCTCCGCATGCACGATCCGGTCAAGCGGCCATCCTAGTTGCTCTATGGCCCCCAGACAGGCAAGAGAGTCTTTCCCATAGGACAGAGACAAAATGTGTTCAGCCATCTCGTTCCGCGCCACGTGCCCGCTCCCCCTGCTTAAAATTCGCCGCCAGCCCCCGCCGCCGTCTCCAGAACAGGACTGTGGACTTTGACAGCCCCAGCGCCCTTGCAATCTGGACGTCACTCATGCCGGACTGATGCATCCGCAGCATTTCCGCCTCCATGCTTGGGGTGATTTTTCTCCGGGGTATGTTGGCCGTCAGTCCGTGGTTCTTTCTCCAAAATGTAATGGCCTCCGGAGTCACATGTACCTGATCCGCGATCTCCCGGTCGTTCAGACCATCCCGATACAGAGCCATCCGGCGCTCGTGCTCCTCGTTCGGCAGCATGGTCAATCCTCAACTCCTTCCAATACCACCCCGTGCCAGAAAGCCCCCTTCCGGCCGTAGTGCATATACCGGGCCACCGGTGCCTGGTACACCAGCCGGGCCGCCGGTCTGCCGCACACGGGGCAATAAATGCTGTAATACTGGGGCTTCGGCCAGAGGTCATCCGGTTCCGCCCGTTTCATCCCTGCCCCCTGGGGACCACGCTGACCACATAGCCGCCATTCTCCAGATCCTTCCTGGTGTGGAGGAGGTACTGTTCCGCCATACGGCCCGCGTCGATGTCCGGAATCCGGAGCCGCCAGCCCACAATCTCGCCGGTCTGGCCGTTTTTGACTGCCTCCCCGTGCTCCAGGGTGGCGGCCATCAGCACGCCGTCCATGGCCAGCTGGAGCTCCCGCGCGCCCTCCTGGACCTCCATCAGCTGCTTGTCCTGTCCCTTGCACATGGTCTCCAGCCGGGCGGCGTACCGCTGGGCCTCTGACAGCCGTGCCTTCAAATCCTTGATCTTTTCCGCGTTTCTCACGGTGATCTTCCTTTCTGCGTCTGTGCTCCTCTCGTAATATTCCAGCAGGGAGGCAGCCATGGAGCACTCCTTCCAGCCACTTCGGTGGGCGCAGTACCGGTCCGCGTACTCCGCAGCGGCCTTCCGGTCCGGGAAATCCATCCGCCCGCCCTCACAGTGTACGCACGTCCGGTCATCCCACCCAAAGAAGGGACATGTCCATGTCCGATTTGACCAGCCCACTGGCCTCACCTCCCTGCTTTAGTCCCACACCCCGGCCTCTTTGAGCATGGCGTTCCACTGGGCAATGGACATTCCCTGGTCCAGCGCCTCCCGCATGCTGGGCAGCCCCCGCTCCCTCAGTTCCTGGTGCCACTCCTGCTGCCAGGCCTCCAGCTCTTTTTTCCGTTGCTCCTGCGTGGCCTGCATCGAGGCCGGCGTGTCCCACTCTGCGGCCAGGGGCGCTGGCTGTCTCTGGCACCGTGTGGCAATGTCCGTCACGTCCGGGAAGAAACTGTTCCCCCGAAAGTAGTCCGCCACAGCCCTCCGGACATCGTCCACCTCGTAGGGCTCCAGGACCAGCGCCCATGCAGCGCGCAGACGCTTGTTGTCCACCTTCGGGTCCCCAGGTCGGAACAGCCTGAACAACTCAAACAGGCGGTCCGTATCCTCTCTCGTCAAATTTTCACACCCCTTTTCTGGCGGCGGAGGCGGAAATCCGGTCGACGCTGTCCGTTCTTCTATCGGTAACTTACCGGTAGAACGTCTCCTCCGTCTCTTGTAGAAGTAGAGGGTATAGGTTATAGACACTCTCCCTATAACTCTTACTATTACTCTTACTATGTGGTATTTGCGGCCAGCAAATGGGCATTTGCTCCCAGCAAATAGGCATTTGCGTCAAACAAATGGGTATTTGCTCCCAGCAAATTAAAAATCGTCCTCGTTTGCATCCACCAGAACGGCGCTCCCGCTTTCCGCCTCAGAGAGCAGCCAAATTCCCCGGAACACCTCTTTCCGCCGCCGTCTTTGTAGGACGACGACAAAGTTCCGTTGAATTGCCCGGCTGGTCAGAACGCCGTACTGAGCAAAGGTGTCCGCATGGAAAAGCCCCAGGTCCAGGCACAGGTCCACCACGTCCGAGATATACTGCCCGGTGACCTCGCTCCCCAGCGCCCGGCGGATCATCACGGCCTCCCCGGCGGGCCAGGGGAGATAGTAGCCCCTGGCCCCGTAGGCCCGCTGGCACACGGCGAAAAAGACAACGAAGGCGTTCAGCCCCAGCCGGTCCACCAGCTGGATGATCTTTTCATCCTCAAATACATCCACGTCCCAGCCGGAAAAGTCGATTCCCTCCCGCTTCTTCCGTCCAGCCATAAAGCACCTCTATTTTCGTTCCTTTGGGCAGATCGTCACCTTTACCCCGGGACCCACTGCCTCTCCCGCCTCTCGGAGGAACCGGGCCTCGTTGGAGCAGGCGTCGGAAAGGTGCATCAGATACACCTCCCGCAGGCGGCTCTTGTCCAGCTGTTCCAGCCACAAGCAGGCCCTGGTGATGGACATGTGGGCATTGCGCACCCGGTAGCGCACCTTCTCCGGCATCCGCTCCGCCCGCTCCAGGATGTCCTCGGCGTAGTTGCACTCGATGGCCGCCATGGTCACCCCGGGGAACTGGTACCCCAGATTTACTGTGTCCGTGGCAAACACCAGCTTGTCTTCGTCCCGCTGGCTGCGGATCAGGAATCCCATGGGCTCCGCCGCGTCGTGGAAGGTGGGAAAGGGGAGGATCTGGAGGGAGCCGATCTGCACCGGCTCCCGGTCCTCCAGAATCTCCATCCAGTCCCGCTCCAGGGCCTCCGCCGTCCCCGCGCTGGCATACACCGGGATTCCGCTCTTGTGGAGCTGGTCATAGCAGCCCGCGTGGTCCTTGTGCTCATGGGAGATCAGGCAGGCCGCCGCCTGGGACACGGAAAACCCCATCAGCTTCTGGAGCTTCTTGTAAGTAACCCCGCATTCGATCAGCAGGAAGGTCTCCCCGTCCTCCAGCACATAGGCGTTTCCGTGGGAGGACGAGGCCAATGGATGAAATCTCAAATGGGACACTCCTCTCTGGTTGCGGCTGCCGTCTGAGCCGGCGCCGCCGCGGCGGTTTCCTCTATCTCCGGGGCTGGGAAGTCCACCGCATCTGTGGGCGTGTGGTCCTTCTGGTACTGGGTGCTCTTTTTGATCTTCTCCTGCACCCAATCAGGCAGGGCGGCAAACTTCTCATCGTCCCACTCGTCCATGTTCCAGAGAATGGGCGTCGTGTCCGTGGTGGGGGCTGGCATCCCTTTGGGCAGGGGAATCACGCTGTCCACGTTGGCATACTCGCCGGTGTCATTGAGCACCACATTCAGCTGGCAGGCCCGGCCCACCTGGTCGAACAGGTCGACTTCTCCGAACTGTTCGTCGCTGTACTGCACTCCATTCCAGCCTCCCAGGAACCCTCGCAGGTTGCTCTTCTTGCTGGTGGCCACCGAGAAGGTGCGGGAGAGCTGCCGGGGTTTCGTCTCCCCGTCCACCTCCACCGTCTCCCCGGTCAGCTCCCACACGAACTGTACCTCGTTGCGGTAGTTCTTGAACTTCTCGCTGTACTGCTCGCCCAGGTCGATGACCCCCACGCACACCGCGATGTACACGCCCGGCTCCACCGGGGGCAGTTTTGGCTTCGCCCGGTCCTTCACTTTCAGTCCCATTATTCGGACACCTCCACTCTCAGCGCCTGGTCCGCTCCGCTGACCACCAGCCGGATCACCTGCGTGTCAATACCGGCCAGCCGCGTCACGCTCTCCGCGTTGTCCACCACCAGGGGGACTTTCAGGCCGTAGTGCTCCGAGATGGTCCGGATCACGTCCACCCCCAGGTTGATCCGCATGCCGTTGTTTAAACTCCCGTAGGGAACCCCCTCATAGGTGGGCTCACAGCAGTCCGCCAGCCCGCCGTTTACCTGCTCCTGGAACAGGCGGAACCGGGCCAGCCGGAACTTCCGGTTCACGCCCTCCTCGATAAACTGCACCTTGTACCGGGCAAACTCCTCGCACAGGAAGATCTGCTGGTCGATGGCCTCCAGGGTCTTGGCCGTCTCCCTGGCCTCCTCCCGCAGCTCCGCCAGCCGCTTCCGTGCGTGGTTCAGGGCTCCGGCCTTGCCCAGCTCCTGGTCCACCTCCTGGGTCTCCCGGCGCAGGGCGGCCACCTTCCCCTGGATCTCCGTGCGGATGGCCGCGCTCTCCCCGGCCAGCTGGGAGACCTCCTGCTCTGCCGCCTGGATGGCCGCGGTCAGCCGCGTCCGCTCCTCCCCATATCCGGGCATGTCCGACGCCGGGGCGGGCTCCTGGGGCACGTAGGCGGCCAGCTCGTCGGTCAGGCGGGCCGCCTCGTTCTCCGCCGCCACCGCTTTCTCAATGTACTGCTCCCGGCGCGCCTGGGTCTGATCCAGGGTCTTCTTGTACTCCTGGGACCGGGACACCGCCTCCTGCTTCCGGCGCTCCCTGTCCGCTTCAAACCGTTCCAGGGCCTGGTTCAGCTGCTCCGGGGGGAGAGTCTGGCCGCAGGTGGGGCAGGTGCCGCCGGAGAAGGTCTCCCCGTCCGCTTCCTTCCACGACCCCCGGCACGCCTCCACCAGCTTCTCCATCTGCCGGATGGTCTCGTCCGCCAGGTGGACGTGGTCCGCCAGGTCCAACACGTCCCGCTTGGCCTGCTCCAGCTGCCGCTCCAGCTGGGGGCGCAGGTCCTCCACCGGGACGATCTGCTTGGCCCGGTGGGCTCTGTTGTCGTTGTCCAGCTTGGCCAGCTCATTTTTCAGGGAGGACAGCTCGTTTCGCTTGCTGTCCAGCAGGGCCCCGTGGTCCAGCTTCACCAGCTCCCCGCTCAGCTGGTCCGCCTGGGCTGCCAGCCCCTCACGGCGCGCCCGCAGGCCGTCAAAGTCCATGGTGGACAGCCCGTCGATCACCTGCTGCTGCTCGTCCATCCGGGCGGGGATGGTATTCCGCGCCCCGCTCAGACCCTTCCGCTGGGCGGACAGCTTCTTCTTGTAGTCGTCCAGGGACAGCTTCCCCATGGCCTCCGCCAGCTGGGCAAACTTGGGCTCCCCCGCCAGGATGTCCCGGTCCTCCGGAATGCCGCACACCTCAAAGAGGATCTTCCGGCGGCTCTTCCAGTCCATCCCTTCGCAGAACCAGGACACGTTGGTCAGCATGCGGAACAGCTCCTCACTCACCAGCTCGCCCACCCGGCGCTCGAACTCGTATTTCTTCACCGGCACCTCGTCTACAAAGTATTCGCTGGTGTTGCCGTCATAGCTGGCCTCGGCGCTCCCCCGCTTGGTGGACCACTTCTCGTAGTAGGTCTTTTTCAGGGTGATCTCCACGCCGCCGGCGGAGAGGCGGGCGGTGACCGAACTCACCGCCCCGTGGTCCTCCACCTGCCCGTCCGGGCCCAGGGGCTTGATCTCAAAGTCCCCCCGTCCACGGCTGTCTTTGCCGAACAGCAGCCAGGTCAGCGCGTCATAGATAGTGGTCTTGCCCGCGGCGTTGTCGCCGTAGATGTCGGCGGACTTTCCGTCCAGCTCCAAATCCAGCGCCTGGCAGCCCTTAAACCGGCGGATCTCCAGGCGTAACAGTTTGATTTCCATACTTTCTTGACCTCCTTACAGCGTCTTTACATCATCACAACGACTTTCCCGGCCTCGATCTCAGCGGCCAGCTTTTCTTCAAAGTAAGCGGAGATCCGCCGCTTGGCCTCCATCTTCCACATGCCGCCGTCTGCTTCAAACAGGCCCACGTTGCCGTACTCGTCCAGCCGCAGGATGAACTCGCTCTCCGGCTGATTTACCTCCAGGAAGGTGCGGTAGGGACACAGCTTCACTCGGGGCTTCACCTGGACCATTTCCTTCAGGGCGATCCCGGACCGGGCCTCCACCTCTTGGCTCACTCCGTTGTCCCGGGTGGTTACGCCGTTCTCCTTGTTGATCCGGGAAAGCAGGTCCAGCAGATAATTTACTCCTTCATCTGGAGCAAATTTGCTTCGCAGCTCAATGATAGCCTGCTCCGGCTCCCGGAACCCCTCCCGGAATCCCGGAACGTCGCAGGTGGCGGAATACAGGCTGTCCCGGTCCATGTAGGCGTCATAGGAGGTGAAAACAGAGACCGCCTCCGCCCCGTCTACGCGGATATACACCGGAAGCGCCTCCAGCATTTCCAGTTCGTTTCGGATCAGCTTCACAATGCTGTCCAGGCCAGTCACACGAAGACACCCCGGGTGGTCCACATGGGGCTTGATCCGGACCAGATCGTGGTCGGAGTAGGTCTCCCCGTTGATGGTGTAGATCTTGTTGTCCTTCAGGGACTGGAGATACTGAGCAAATTCCTTCAACATGATAAAAACTCCTTTCGATATGCGGGAATCATGCCCGCTTGAAATTCAGAATCTTGGGCTGGGCCTGTTCGGTCCCGTCAAGCGCCGTCTGCCCGGGGACCTGGGGGACCATCTCCGCCACAACCATCTCACCCGTGCTGGGCTGGTTGGTGATGTACAGGCTGGTGGTCACCGGATCAGTGGGGACCAAAGTAGCTTTTGCCGTGGTCAGCACCGTAATGGTCCGCCGGTCCGCGCTGGGGACCAGTTCCAGGGAGATCGTGATTTTCCGCTTTCCGGTGGGCTTAGTGTTAGGGTCCAAGATGTTGTCCAACACCCGCCCCATCTCATAGTCCACCCGCTCCAGAATGGCGCCCATGGACATCTCCAGAATGCTTTTCTTATCCAGCTGCTCGGTCATGATCGTTTTCCTCCTCCGTTTTTATAACTTTAAGTGTGTGGCTCACTGTTGCGGCAAGCCGCCTCCAGCTCCAGATATCTCTGAAATACATGGGTGTGTACCAGACATTGGGGCCTTCTCTCGGAATCAGCCCCCGGTCGTCCACGCTGACCGCCGGCTTTGACAGGGTGTCGTCGATCACCACATACCCCGGACACCCCAAAAGGCTCAGCTGGATGTAGCACATCATTCCGGCCAGGAAGTCGATGTCCTGAGCGGTAAAAAGCACCGAGGTCTGGTAGTTGATCTCCGTCCCGGGGCGGCGGCACTCGTTGGCAAAGGCGACCAGCAGCGCTCCAGCTCCACAGGCCGGGTCATTAACGGACACCCAGCCTCTTTTCTCGATCTTCTCTTTCAGGTCGTCTCCGTAAGTCATGGCGGACATGGCCCTGCACACGCTGTATGGGGTGAAAAACTGCCCCTTCCACTGGTTCCCAAGGTCCAGGGACATAAATAGATCCCCAAGGAAGTCCTGGTCCGGGTTCCGGTCCAGCTCCAGCGTGACCTCCGCGAACATCTGGGCAAATGCGTCCATTTCTTCGCGGGAGTATTTTCGCGCCCGGCTTATGTACTGCTTCTCCCGGTCTTCCTTGTAGGGACCGCCCAGGGCGTTGGCAATACCAATGGCCGACATAATGATGAAGTCCTGCCAGACCTCCCACTTGGAATACCGGTTGCTTAGACCTTCCAACAGCTTGACAATGTTCTTCTGGGCCTCTCCCCGCACACGGGCCACGGCCTTCTTCATACCGCCGCCCCCAGCAAGAGCGCCAGCAGAAACAGAGCCATAGAAACCAGCAGCAGCTTCTTCACGAACCGGGTAAACCGCCGGCTCCGCTCCGTTTCCAAATCCAGACACTGCCGGATATACCGGCGGGGGTCCTTCACCCGGTTTGGGTTCTCAAACATTCTTGTCTCCTCCTCTCAGCACATCCCGCGGCTCTGGACAATCGCCTTGGCCACCAGATCCGTCTCATATCCCCGCTTCCGGGGGCCCATCCGAATAGCGGGGATCTCGTGCTCCTCTGCCCACCGGTCTCCGTTGGCGGGCTTCGGGTAGTACCCGGCCTCCCGGGCCACATCCGTGGGGGACATGATCCCGCCGTGGCGCTGGTACAAAAGCCGACGCTTCTCTCCGATTTCCCTTGCCAGGGCGGAGTCCTCGTGATATACTTTTTTCATAGTATTTTCCTTTCTGCCGCCTTCGGGTCTCGACCACCCGGGGCGGCACTTTTTATTTGCCTCCCATTCCATCCTCTACGCCAAGGAGATAGGTCCAATAGACCGCAAGCTCCATCGCTCTGCACAAGAGCGTTTCTTCGTCCTCGCCCGGGTCCGCGATTGCTTCAAGGGCCAGGTCAAGGAACTTGATGTACTCCGTTGAAACCTCGTTGAAGGATCGTCCCTTCTCGATGGTCTCCCACATGAACTCCCGGTCGCTCTCCATCTCAAGTCCTTCCATATTCCACGCACAGCAGCCGGAAGGTCTCGCGGCCTTTGGGCGTAACCAGCGTCTGGGTCCCGCTCCACTGGGTTTTCTCGTTGAAGCACTCCTTGACCTCGAAGAGCCCGTTGTTCTTGTCCTCGTAGGGCAGCAGCTTCCCCTTCTTGTCCCGGTAGATGTACTTCTTCTCCAGCAAAAAGGCCACGAACTTCTTAGGAGGGATCTCTAACTGCTTGGCCGTCTCCCGAAAATTGGTCAGCAGGTTTCGATCCACCAGCTGGTCAAAGTAGTCCGCCTTCGGGGCCATGATCTGGTTTTCCACCGTCAGCGCCGACAGCCGGGCCTCACGGTCGGCCAGGGTCCTCTCCGCTACCTTCAGCGCCTTGGCCATCAGCTCCTCCGGGGAAAGTTCTTCCTGATTGGCGATGTAGCCGCCGTTGCGGCGGATGCAGGGCAGGACCTCGTCAAAAATCCAGCTCTCGAAGCGCTCCGCCCCGGGAAGCTCCGACTTGGCCGCCAGGCGGTAGATGTCGCCCTCAGGAATAAAGTTCATCTCAATGGTCTTATCCGGGGACTGCGGATGGGGTATGCCCCGTTTCAGGGCACCCTTACAATGGCGGTCAATAGCATTCTGGGGTTTTGCATACCCCAGCGCCTTTGCCACATCACTCCCGCAGAACAGCACCTTGCCGTCCTCCTCGATGGTCCGGATTTCCCCGAACTCGGGGTTGTTGAAAATCATTAACTCGTTCATGTTGTCCTCCATTCTATTTTCTGATGGGTAACTCAACAAGTTACTTTTGGGCGAAAAAAATTTCACTGGGATTTTTGATAGATAGCAGTTCTACCATCTTTTCAGCTTCATCTGTACCAAAAACTCCCTTCTGCATCTTGCTATAAAAGGTTTTTTCGGTCATTCCAAGATATTTTGCGACTTGTCTTTGTGACATTCCTCGCTCAGCAATAATGCCGCGTAGTTTATTGACAGCAACCACAGTCATCACCTCCGTAACTCATTAAGTTACCGCTATGATACACCAGCATAAGTAACTTGTCAAGTAATTTTTTATTGATTTTATGTCTTTTTTGTGATATTGTTAAGTTACGAAAGGTGGTGATTTCATGACAGTCGGCGAAAGGATTCGTGCTGCACGGGAAGAAAAGAAAATGACCCAAGAAGAACTTGGCACAATCTGCGGCACAACAAAGCAATCTATCTTCAAATATGAGACTGGTGTGATAACAAATATCCCTCGTGATAAAATGGAAAAAATAGCGTCCGCATTGGGGGTTACCCCAACTTATCTCATGGGGTGGGACACCAAACCGCTCACAGTAAATCAAGTTCTTTCCCGTCCTAGATCTTATCCGCATGAAGAAGATGAATTAGCCCTATGCGAGGAATTTGAATCGCTCACCATGGCAGAGAAAGAAACCGCTTTAAATTATGTTCGCAATCCGTCTGACTCCGAAAAAAATAAGCCCGCCGAGCCGGAACTCGACGAGCTGGACAAAGAACTATTACGGCTTGCTGCTCAACTCACTCCCGAGCAGAAGCGCCGCCAGGTTGAGACGCTGCGAGACATCGTAGGGAAGAAAGATACCTGATCTTCTCCTCCGTGGAAAGCTGGCGGAACAGCTCCAGCATTTCCATTTCATAACAATGATCGTTCATCCCGCGCCCTCCTCCGTTCCTTGTATTCCAAATTATAGAACATTCGTTCTATTTGTCAAGTGGGAATCGCCTAAAAAGTGTCCTTTTAATGGGACACTTTCGGAGGTATAACAATTTCGTCTTTTGGCACTTGAAGTTACGTCTTTCAGTATAAAGGAACAGTAACTAAATAAAAATCCCCGCCTCAGTGCTGCAACACCAAGGCAGGGAATGGGGTGCAGAAAGTTTGACCGACCCTCTGCTCCCCTATTGTAAAATAGAATAGGGGGAAAAGTCAATGAGTGACTACATCCGAAAGACCGCTCGATGGAACGGAAAGAAATACGAAGCCACCGGGAAAACTGAGCTGGAGGCTATAACCAAGCTGGCGGAAAAGCTGGCCGCCGCCAAGCGCGGGGAGGATCTGGTCAGCGGAGCCATGACGGTCAGCGCCTGGTACAAGCAGTGGATCGACCTCTACAAAAAGCCAAAGGGACTGACTGAAAAATCTCTGAAAATGTACGATGAGAAGTTTAACGGCTATATCCGCCCGGCCATCGGTCACATGAAACTGAAAGACGTAAAGGACGTACACCTCCAGCGGATTTTGAACTCCCAGGCCGGCCGCTCTGCCTCCCACGTCAAAAAGATTCGCATGGTCCTCCAAGAGATGTTTAAGCGGGCCAGGCAGTCCCGCCTTATTCCTTATGATCCCGCTGAACTGCTGGAGCTGCCGACTGTGAAACAGGGGCGCCGCCGCTCCATCACAGAGGAGGAGAGAGCCGCAATCCTGGCTGTGGCAGAACGTCACCGAGCCGGACTCTGGATTCTCACCTTGCTGTATACCGGAATGCGGCCGGGCGAGACAGCCGCACTCACCTGGTCTGATGTGGATTTTGACCATAACGAGATCCACGTGCATGCTGCCAAAGAAAGCGGAAACCGCACCATTAAAGGACCCAAGACAGATTCCGGGGTCCGGGACATCCCAATACACGCCGCGCTGCTCCCCCGCCTCCTGGCGGCCCGAGGAAAGCCATTCTCCCCAGTGTTTCCTACGAAGGCCGGGACGATACAAAGCGAGAGCAGCATGCGCCGCATGTGGAACAGCTTTCGGACCGAGTTGGATCTGCAGCTTGGGGCCAAGACGAAAGACGGGAAAATCGTGGAGTCCGTCGTTGCGGATGACCTTACGCCCTACTGTCTCCGGCATACTTTTTGTACCGATCTCCAACGGGCCGGGGTGCCCATCAACAACGCTAAGGAGCTGATGGGCCATGCAGATATCCAAACCACAGCCAATATTTATACGCACCGGGATAATACCACTCTGCATAACAGCATAGCACTCCTGGACGGAAGTGGTGGAAAACCTGGTGGAAATGTGAAAATTGGTTGACGTCTATCCATTGGGGCTCTAAGTAAAAGCTATTTTTAAAGTAACTGTTTCGAGTTCTGTTGTCTCTACCGCATTGAAACAGGCATGAACCGAAAGGTTCGGGCTTGTTCGTTTTCTGCCCAGTTCGGCGGTACACCGCCTCCAACGGGTCAGGCTATTGATTCGGGTCCTGATCACGCCGCAAAAAGGAAAAGACACGCTGAAAAGCGTGTCTTTCCTTTTGCTTCAGTCAGAAAACAGGGGATAGAGCTGGCATATCACGAGTTTGGGGCGGTCTGCACCGCTGCGGCTTCCTTTCCGTCGAAAATGACAGAGGGGGCCTCCTGGGCGGATATGTCCTGCTCTGAATCAGCGGGAACGTCTGCGGCATGGCTGGGCGTCAATGCGGTGCCGCGGTCCTGTTCCTCCTTGGCGAACACCGCTGAGACCGTGTCTTCCTGGCCGGGGACCCGGATGCTGGTGGTCATGGTCCAGTCCTCCGGGGTGCCCTCCACCAGAACGGTGAGCTGGGCTCCCTCGTCCTCATACTTGTATTCGTACCGGCCGTCCTCGGTCAGGGCGTCGGTGATATCGATCTCCTGGTCCATCACCGCCAGGATGGCCCGGCCGTCCCGGTCCTCCACCCGGGCCTCGGGGATCTCCAGGGCGGTGACGGTCTCGCCGGTGTCGGTGGTCAGATCCTGGCGCAGCTCCCCTACCTGGAACACGCTGGCGATTTGCATGGTAAAGGATTCCACCATCTCCGGGTTGGCGGCGGCGCTGGCCCCGATGGTGAGCAGGGCCATGGTGGCGGCAATCACCGCCCCCATGCGCAGGGGGTGGCGGATTTTCTTCTTGCATCCATGGTTGGCAGTCATGGCGATCATCTCCTCAATTTTTTCTTCGGATGGGCGGAGTTCCGAACAGGCGTTACGGTACAATCTGGGGTCGAACATAGTCAGATTCCTCCTTTTCCTCTCCCGGGGCCAGCTCCTTGCGCAGGCGGGTCCGGGCCCGCAGCAGCCAGGTCTGAACGGTGGACGGGTTGGCGCGGAGGGCGTCGGCCACCTCCCGGACGGAGCAGCCCTCATAGTAGTACAGATAGACGGTGAGCCGGTACTTGGGTTCCAGGGCCATCACCGCCTCAAAGACCTCCCGCTGGGCGCTGTCCTCGGGGGCGGCCTCGTCCCGCTGCTCGTCCAGGGATACCGCCCGGCGGCGCCAGAAGGAGCGCAGCACCTTGCGGCTTTCATTCACCGCCACCCGCAGCAGCCAGTGTTTCAGATGCGCCTCGCTCTCAAACTCCTTCCGGGACTCATACAGCCGGAGCAGGACGGTCTGCATCACGTCCTCGGCGTCCGCCCGGTTCTGCAGGGCGTGGTAGGCCACACGGAACAGGGTGTCGCCGTAGGTCCGGGCCGCCCGGCTGAAAGCTTCGTCCGTCATGGAAGTACACCTCCTGAAATGGGTTAGTCTTCCGGAAGCCCCGGAGGGGGCCCCTTGAAACGCGTTCCATAAGGAATATCCGCCGGGGGAGCAGAATATCCCAGCGCGAAAAAAGAAATTTGAGATCCCTCAAAATTTGCAGAATCTGTATGCCCGGATTGCAGGTCCGCCCTGGACTTTTTGCGGATTTTCAGCTAAACTAAAAGATACGACTAACAAAGGAGCGTGTCCAGATGGATGCAATGATACAGCGGCTGGCTCAGGAGCTGGAGCGGCCGGCACACCAGGTGGAAAATGTAGTCCATCTCATTGACGAGGGAAACACCATCCCCTTTATCGCCCGCTACCGAAAGGAGCTCCACGGCTCCATGGACGACCAGCTCCTGCGGCAGCTGGCCGAGCGCCTTCAGTACCTGCGGAATCTGGAGGCCCGGAAGGAGGAGGTGCGCTCCGCCATTGAAGGCCAGGGCAAGCTGAATTGCAGATTGAAGGCCGCCTTGGCGGCGGCCGAGACGCTGGCGGAGGTGGAGGACCTATACCGGCCCTACAAGCCCAAGCGCCGCACCCGGGCCACCATTGCCCGGGAGAAGGGGTTAGCTCCCCTGGCGGAGCTGCTGTCCGCCCGGGGTGGAGCTCCGGTGGTCCCTGAGGAGGCCGCCCGGGCCTATGTGGACCCGGAGAAAGGGGTGGAGACGATCCAGGACGCCCTCCAGGGGGCCAGCGACATCCTGGCGGAACAGATCTCCGACGACGCTGTGGTCCGGAAGAAGCTCCGTCAGCAGTATCTGAAACGTGCCATGCTAGTATCCAAGGCGGCGGACGCGGAGCCAAAGGACAGCGTCTACCGCCTCTACTACGGCTTCAAGTGCCCGGTGGGCAAGGTCCAGGGGTACCAGACCCTGGCCATCAACCGGGGGGAGCGGGAGGGCTTCCTGAAGGTGTCGGTGGAGCTGGACCCGGAGTCCGCCCATGTGACGGTGCGCCGGGCGGCAGTGCCCGGCCGGGCCTGTATGGACTTTGTCCGGGCCGCGGCGGACGACGCCTGCGACCGGCTGATCCAGCCCTCCATGGAGCGGGAGATCCGCAGCTACCTCACCGACCAGGCGGACGAGGGGGCCATTCACATGTTCGCCCTGAATCTGAAGCCCCTGCTCATGCAGCCCCCGGTGAAGGGGAAGGTGACCATGGGTCTGGACCCTGGCTACCGCATGGGGTGCAAGGTGGCGGTGGTGGACGGCACCGGCCGGGTGCTGGACACGGCGGTGGTCTACCCCACCCACGGGAAGCGCCAGAAGGAGGAGGCCATCGAGACCCTCTCCAAGCTGGTGAAGAAGCACAGGGTGCAGCACATCGCCATCGGCAACGGCACCGCCAGCCGGGAGACCGAGCAGATGACGGTAGAGCTCATCCGCCGCCTGGGGGGAAACCTGCGGTACATGATCGTCAACGAGGCGGGGGCCTCGGTGTACTCCGCCAGCCAGCTGGCCGCCGAGGAGTTCCCCCAGTTCGACGTGAACCTGAGAAGCGCGGTGTCCATCGCCCGGCGGCTCCAGGACCCCCTGGCCGAGCTGGTGAAGATCGACCCCAAGGCCATCGGCGTGGGTCAGTACCAGCACGACATGCCCCAGGCCCGCCTGGGGGAGGCTCTTGACGGGGTGGTGGAGGACTGCGTCAACGCGGTGGGGGTGGATGTGAACACCGCCTCCCCCTCCCTGCTGCGGCGGGTATCCGGCCTGAACGCCGCCACCGCCAAGAACCTGGTGCTGTACCGGGAGGAGCACGGGGCCTTCACCGCCCGAAAGCAGATTCTGAACGTGCCCAAGCTGGGGCCCAAGGCCTTTGAGCAGTGCGCCGGCTTCCTGCGGGTGCCTGAGAGCCCGGCGGTGCTGGACCACACCGGGGTCCACCCGGAGAGCTACGCCGCCGCCCAGAAGCTGCTGGAGGCCTGCGGCTGCACCCTGGAGGACGTGAGCGCCGGGAAGATCAGCGGCTTGAAGGAAAAGGCGGAGACTCTGGGGCTGGAGGCATTGGCGGAGACCTGCGGGGTGGGCGTGCCCACCCTGACGGACATCATCAAGGAGCTGCTCAAGCCGGGCCGGGACCCCCGGGACGAGCTGCCGCCCCCCATTCTGCGCACCGATGTGATGGAGCTCAAGGACCTGAAGCCGGGAATGGAGCTCCAGGGGACGGTCCGCAATGTCATCGACTTCGGGGCCTTTGTGGACATCGGCGTCCACCAGGACGGCCTGGTCCACGTCAGCCGCCTGCCCAGGCGGGTGAAGCACCCCTCGGAGGTCCTCTCCGTGGGGGATATCATCACCGTGTGGGTGGTGGACGTGGACGAGAAGCGGGGCCGGATCGGCCTGACCATGCAGGACCCCAACAGCAAATAGGCTTGAACAAAAATGTCCCCGCCGCAGCTGCGGCGGGGACATTTGGCTGTCTGGAATTTGGAGGCGCGGGCTCCTGGGCAAGCCCCGCAGGCTGGAAACTGGGAGCGGTTTCTTACAGGTGCTTCTCCAGCTCCGCCTTCCGGGCCTCATAGTCGGGCTTGCGCCCGCCGGGTCAGGCCCCGGCGGGGACCCTTCGGGATTGAAACGCCTCCGGGCGAAGTGAATTCGCCCTTCGGCAAATTCCTCCGCTTGCGGCGGTGGAATTTACGGCGCAGGCGCCGTTGCCCGCGCAGAGCGCGGGCCCTGGGCAAGCCCGGCAGATCAGAAAACGGGGAAATTTCTTTACAGACGCTTCTCCAGCTCCGCCTTCTGGGCCTCGTAGCCGGGCTTGCGCCCGCCGGGTCAGGCCCCGGCGGGGACCCTTCGGGATTGAAACGCCTCCGGGCGAAGTGAATTCGCCCTTCGGCAAATTCCTCCGCTTGCGGCGGTGGAATTTACGGCGCAGGCGCCGTTGCCCGCGCAGAGCGCGGGCCCTGGGCAAGCCCGGCAGATCAGAAAACGGGGAAATTTCTTTACAGACGCTTCTCCAGCTCCGCCTTCTGGGCCTCATAGCCGGGCTTGCCCAGGAGGGCGTACATGTTGTTCTTATAGGCCTCCACGCCGGGCTGGTTGAAGGGGTTGACCTTCAGCAGGTAGCCGGACAGGCCGCACACATACTCGAAGAAGTAGATGAGATAGCCGGTGACCGTCTCGGACAGGGCGGGCATCTGGATGCGCACGTTGGGCACGCCGCCGTCCACGTGGGCCAGGATCACCGCCCGCATGGCCTGCTCCGCCACGAAGGACAGGGGCTTGCCGGACAGGAAGTTCAGCCCGTCCACATTCTCCGGGTCGTTGGGGATGAGGAACTCCCCCTTGGGGGCAAACTGGACCACCGTCTCCAGCATGAGTCGCTCACCCTCCTGGATATACTGGCCCATGGAGTGCAGGTCCGCGGTGTACTCCACGCTGGCGGGGAACAGGCCCTTGCCCTCCTTGCCCTCGCTTTCGCCGTAGAGCTGCTTCCACCACTCGGCGAAGAACCGGAAGCAGGGCTCGTAGCAGGCCAGCAGCTCCACCTTCTTGCCCCCCTCGTACAGGGCGTGGCGGGCGGCGGCATACTGCCAGGCGGGGTTGTCCGCGCCGGGGGCGGACAGGGCCTCCATGGCCTGAGCCGCGCCGTCCATCAGGGCCTCAATGTCGATACCGGCCACAGCGATGGGCAGCAGGCCCACGGCGGTGAGGACGGAGTAGCGGCCGCCCACCTCGTCAGGCACCACAAACTCCTCATAGCCCTCCTGGTCGGCCAGGCCCTTCAGGGCCCCGCGGGCCTTGTCGGTGGTGGCGTAGATGCGCTCCCGGGCGCCCTCCTTGCCGTACTTCTCCTCCAGCATCTGCTTGAAAATGCGGAAGGCCACGGCGGGCTCGGTGGTGGTGCCCGACTTGGAGATCACGTTCACCGAGAAGTCCCGGTCGCCGATGAGGGAGATGGTCTCCAGCAGGGCGTCGGTGGACAGGCCGTTGCCGGCGAAGAGAATGTCGGGGGTATTTTTCTGCTTCAGGTTATAGTTGGGGGAGCCCAGCAGTTCGATCACCGCCCGGGCGCCCAGATAGGAGCCGCCGATGCCGATGACCACCAGCACCTGGGACTGCTGCTGGATGCGCTTGGCCGCCGCCTGGATGCGGGCGAACTCCTCCTTGTCATAGTCCCGGGGCAGGGTCACCCAGCCGGTGAAGTCGCCGCCGGGGCCGTTGTGCTCCGCCAGCATCCGGGCCGCCTCCCGCAGGGCCTCCTCCCGGCTGGACAGATAGTCCTGGGGCAGGAATCCATTCAATTTTGACAGATCAAGGGTCAGCATGATGAAGTCCTCCTTCAAGCATCAAAAATATACGCCCTTAGTATAACATAAAGCCGGGAGTTTGCCACAGAAAAAGGAAAAATTCTCTGGGATTTTTTACCCCCTCCAGGCGGAGAAATCAGAAAATTCGAAAAAAGGGATTGACAAAACCTGTGCGGCCAAGTATAATAATCCATGCTGTTCGGACGATTAGCTCAGCTGGTAGAGCATCCGCTTGACGTGCGGGAGGTCACAGGTTCAAGTCCTGTATCGTCCACCACAAAAACCGCTGTTTTCGAGAGAAAACGGCGGTTTT
>ERZ1643247.458-NODE-458-length-49344-cov-99.873927_pt1 | contig 49344 bp, 46 predicted proteins | sample MGYA00579264_ERZ1643247 | MGnify/ENA primary metagenome ERZ1643247 (study PRJEB29033, sample SAMEA4952262) | chicken gut metagenome | biome: Broiler Chicken; feature: Gastrointestinal Tract; material: Caecum | place: Ireland | collected 2018 | study: Broiler... | reverse complement strand
CCTTTTGGCATCTATATCTGCAATTTTCAAGGTTCTTTTGAGCCTATTTTTATGGTCTATTTTTTCATAGATTACTTGACACTACCTGTTATATCGGTATAACGAAATGAATTCAAGAGAATTTGCAGACACATCATGTCTATGAGAAAAGAAAAAATTGCATTTTCCTATTCATCTGGTAAACTAAGAAAGAGAAAATGATGAATGGGGTGTATAAAAATGTCAGAAAAGCTGGGAATTTTCTGTGTTCTGGATCAGAAGGAAAAGTATCAGATTCTAAAGGAAACCATGAAAGAGGGAGAAAGTCCGGAAGAATGTCTGAGAAGAACAGTCAGCAGTAAAAACTCTGATCCTTTTGCCTGGAAAGCCAGGGGAATCCTGACTTTGGTCAGAGAGGAGAAGCCCGCAGAATATGTGTTTCTATTCCGTGCATGGCAGCCTGCTCCAGAGGGCAGGAAAGAAGAGACAGATACTGTCTGCTGGTCGAAATGTGATGAGATTTTACAGAATCTGGCCGGGGAGGAAGAGAAGATCTGTTTCCGGCTTTTGATGGAAGAGGGGCCATTCTTCTCTTTAAAGGTAACTTTTGACAGACGAAATATCCTCAGATCAGCCGCTGTAAATGGAAAGCCTCTGGAGCTTTTTGACATTTTAAAGGAAGACGGAAGTCCGGCGGGCATTGTCCGTGAGAGGGGTGTGGCTCATCTGGACGGCAGTCTCCATCCTACTTCTCATATCTGGATCGTCCGGAGAAATCACAGCAGCGGCTGGGATCTGCTTCTTCAGAAGAGAAGTCTTTCTAAGGACTCTAATCCCGGCTGTTACGATATTTCTTCCGCAGGCCATGTATCTGCCGGGGACGCCTATCTTCCAGCAGCCCTCAGAGAACTTGGAGAAGAGCTGAGGATCCGGGCAGAGGAGAAAGATCTTCACCTGGCGGGAATGCGGAAGGCATATTTTGAAGACGTGTTTTACGGGAAACCCTTCCGGGATTATGAGATCAGTGCAGTCTATGTCTATGATAAACCGGTGGATGAGAAGAAACTGGTCCTTCAGGAGTCAGAGGTAGAAGCCGTAAAGTGGATGGATTTTCAGGAATGCTGCCGCAAGGTAGAGCATGGGGGTATGAAGCACTGTATTTATATGGACGAGCTGGAGATCGTAGAAAGATATTTAAAAACGGTGGAAGATATGGCGCAGTGAGATGGAAAAATTATTATTTTTTTAAAGATTTATAATTGCCTGCGTATCCAAATAATAGTAAAATTATGATATGCAAGAAAAAAAGCAAAAATTGGGAGGTAAAAATATGAAGATCGGATTTAATGAAGCTACTGCTTGGAATGCAAAGGCCAGTCCCTGATGGCAGATCTGGAAATGTGTGAAAAATATGGGTTTGACTATATTGAGATCCGTTTCGACTGTCTGAAAGAATACTTAAAAGACCATACCCTTGAAGAATTGGCAGAATGGTTTGCAACTCATCATCTAAAACCATGGGCTTATAATACGCTTCTGTATTTTAATCAGAGAGATGAGGAAGGCAGGAGAGAGATAGAAGCAGAAACCGAGTTTATTCTGAATGTTTCTAAAAAAATTGGCATGAAAATGTTGATCACAGTGCCTTCCTGCGGGATAAAAGATAAGACAGTAGGCGAAATAAAGGAAGAAGCAGTGGAACAGCTGCGGCATCTTTCTGATAAAGTGGGATCGGATATGAGAATTTCTCTGGAATTTTGCGGCGCTTGGGACTGCTCTATTAATCAGTTCGGCACAGCTTATGATATTGTGAAAGAAGTGGACAGAGATAATGTAGGAATCACTCTGGACACCTTTCATTTTCATGAAATGTGTTCCAGGCTGGAGGATCTGAAAGCCGCCGATGGAAAGAAAATTTTTGCCTATCATTTGAACGACTGTGAAGAAAGATTTTGTAAAGAAATATTTCGGATAAATTACTGACGGTATATTTCCAACAGCTGCCGGATCTGAAGATTCAGATTTTCCAGCAGCTGTTTTTCTGTTTTCGGAGCAAACTTCAGCCACAGATGAAGGCTGTGGTACCTGGATAGGTTTCTTTTTCTGGAAGAGGCTGGGGTTTGAGCTGCTTTTATTTTAACAAGAACTCTCCGCTGTTCGAAAAGAGGGATCACAATATAGTAAAACCGGTCATCAGAAAAAGACAGATATCCCAGTTCCTGCCCGGCGCTGTTTTTCAGATACAGCCGATGGCCTTTCAGTCTGGAAGGAAAAAGAGATTCGTCCCCCTTAAGCTTTAAAAAGCCGCCGGTGACCTCCAGCATGGCAGGGAGGTAATAGATCCCATTTTCTTCCTCCCCGGGAGAAACTTTTTTTGCCAGCTTTTTAAGGAGAGCAGTGCTGTCCATAAACTGCTGAGCCAGGAGATAAGTAAGCTGGGGCTGGATTTTTCCACGAAGAGAAGATCTTTCCTTTCTCTGAAGCGACCCATCAATTTCATCCAGCAATTCCTGTCCGCAGCGGTAAATGCTCAGTAGAAACAGGGGAAAATCCTCTTCCTCAGTCCAGAGATATTTCCCCCGGGCAATGGTGAAATTTCCGATCACATTTCCCTCATAGTCCTCGGCATAATGAAGGATCTCCCGTTCTGTCCAGGCATGTTGATTTAAAGGAGCGTCCCAGTGAAGATTTTTAGAGGCGGCCTTCTTTTCAGCACCGGAAAAGATATCCTCCTGGAAGTCTGCAAATCCTTTCTTTAAAACTTCATAGGCCAGATTGATCTCCTGGGCGGTGTACTGGTATCCGGTATTTGAAAACCCGGATACATCCGGGTGAAACTGGTGCATAAGCCGCCGGTATTGCTTTTTGATCTGTTCCATATCTGCTTTCGGGGAAATCCCCAGGATCCTGCCTGCCTCTGCCGGTGTCATGGATTTCATGCCTCCTATCATTTCCTGCGTTTTATATCTGTTTTATGATAACACAAATAGAGATGGAACACAAAGAATCTGCGGTCCGGCATAAAAATTAAAAAAGAACACTTGTTCGAATATACTTTTTGTGCTATCATTTATACAGAAAGAAAAGAACAATACAAGGAGGCCGGAAAAATGCCCGAGAGAACTTACATTGCCATTGATCTGAAATCCTTCTATGCTTCTGTAGAGTGTGTGGAGCGGGGACTGGATCCTATGACTACCAATCTGGTGGTGGCGGACAAAAGCCGGACAGAGAAGACCATCTGCCTTGCTGTTTCCCCTTCTCTGAAAGCCTATGGGATACCGGGCAGGGCGCGGCTTTTTCAGGTGGTGCAGAAGGTCAGGGAGATCAATGCCAGACGGCGGCAGGCTGCACCGGGACATCAGTTTACCGGTTCTTCCTGCCAGGATCCGGAGATTCAGAAAGATCCCTGTTTAGAGCTGAAATATATAACGGCGCCTCCTCAGATGGCTAAATATATGGAGATCAGCGGCAAGATCTATCAGATCTATCTGAAATATATTGCTCCGGAGGATATCCATGTCTATTCTATTGACGAGGTATTTATGGACGTCACTGATTATCTGGAAACCTATAAGATCAGCGCCACGGAGCTGGCCAGGAGGATGATCCTGGATGTGCTCCAGACTATCGGGATCACTGCGGCGGCAGGTATCGGCACCAACCTGTATCTGTGTAAAATTGCCATGGATATTGTAGCAAAGCATATTCCGGCAGATGAGAATGGAGTGCGGATCGCCCGGTTAGATGAAATGTCCTATCGACAGCTTCTCTGGTCCCACAGGCCCCTGACAGATTTCTGGCGGGTGGGAAGAGGCTATGCCAAAAAGCTGGAGGCCCATGGTCTGTATACCATGGGAGATATTGCCTGCTGTTCCCTTGGAAAGCCCGGGGACTATTACAATGAAGAGCTTTTGTATGATCTTTTCGGGGTCAATGCAGAGCTGCTTATTGATCATGCCTGGGGGTGGGAACCCTGTACTATTCAGGATATCAAGGCTTACAAGCCGCAGAGCAGCAGTGTAGGATCCGGCCAGGTGCTCCACTGTCCTTATCCTTTTGAAAAGGCCAGACTGGCAGCAAGAGAAATGGCAGATATGCTGGCCCTGGATCTGCTGGATAAGGGACTTGTCACTGACCAGATCGTGCTGACGGTAGGGTATGATATGGATAATCTGAAAGATCCTGAACGGCAAAAGCAGTACCGGGGAGAAATTACTACAGATATGTACGGAAGAAAAATCCCCAAACATGCCCATGGTACAAAGAACTTAGACGGCTATACCTCTTCTTCCAGACAGATCCTCCAGGGAGTGACGGAACTTTTTGACAGGATCGTGGATCAGGATCTGCTGGTGCGCCGTATCAATATGTCGGCGGAACATGTGATCCCGGAATCCCAGGCAGAGGAAAAAGAGGAGTTTCATCAGATGGACCTTTTTACAGATTACGGTGCAGTGCAAAAAGAGCAGGAGAAAGAGGCTGCAGAATTGGAACGGGAACGTAAGATGCAGAAGGCTGTGCTGGAGATCAAGAAAAAGTTCGGAAGGAATGCGGTTTTGCGGGGGATGAACCTGGAAGAAGGAGCTACGGCCAGAGACAGAAACAGCCAGATCGGAGGTCATAAAGCATGAAAGAACAGAATAAGGAGAAAAATTATGAAGATATCATAAACCTTCCCCATCATGTGTCCCCCATCCATCCTCCTATGCCCCTGTCAGACCGGGCGGCTCAGTTTGCACCTTTTGCCGCACTGACCGGATATGGAGAAGTGATAAAGGAGACTGCCAGGCAGACGGACAGAAAGCCGGAGCTGACGGAAGAGGAAAAACAGGAGCTGGATTATAAGCTTCAGATGGCAGTTTCTCTTCCGGGAGAAAAGCCGGCGGTTACGATTACTTACTTTGTACCTGATAAGAAGAAAGCAGGAGGCACCTGTCACCGGGTACAGGGCAGGATCCGAAAGGCGGATACAGACAGAGGAAAGCTCATTATGGACAGGGGAGAGGAGGTAGAACTGGAAATGGTGGTGGATATTACAGTAGGTGCAGACGGAGCCTGAAGGATGTGATTATCAGCGTCTGATCTGCGGATGCCGGATTGATGAAGAGATGTTTTACCGGAAAATGACAGGAAAAGATTGAGGATTTTCAGAAAATACTGCTATAATAGAGAAAAAGATTTTACGGAATAAGTAGGAGGAAATCTCATGTTTGATCCAAAACCTTTTATGGAAAAAAGAAAGCTTCAGGAACCTATTCCTATATCGGATCCCGCAGATTTTCCCCGGTCAGAGGAAGTGCCGGAAGGCTGTATTGTGCTGGAAGACCTGAAAGATGAATGGGGATGCCAGGTGAATTTTCATACGGATGTGGTATATGCCGAAAGAGAGCCGGAAGACTGGTACGCGGATCCGGTGAGCTGCACACTGAAAATGCACATTCTGGAACCTATTGTGCATGCCGGAGTCCCGGAAGAAGAAAAGAAGAAAGAGAGAAAGTGGCCCTGTATTGTCTATATCCAGGGGTCTGCCTTTCATAAACAGTGGCTGTGGGACCATATTTCCAGGCATATCCGTATGGCGGAGCAGGGCTATGTGGTAGCCATCGTGGAGTACCGTCCTTCGGAGATGGCTCCTTTTCCCGCCCAGATGCAGGACGCCAAGACGGCTGTACGGTTTTTAAAGAAACACTGTGAGGAATACCATATTGACGTGGACCATATGGCTATAGCCGGCGATTCTTCGGGAGGCCATACTGCCCTTATGGCAGGATTTACAGGAGATGAGGGACCGGATACCCGGCTGTATGGAGAATATTCTGCCAAAGTAAACTGCATCATCGACCTGTATGGCCCTACGGTCTTCTCTCTGATGAATTATTATGAAAGCTCTCAGAATCATTATGATCCGGACAGTCCCGAGGGTTATGAGATCGGAGGGAAAAACGTCCTGGAACACCCGGAACTTGCGGACTTTACGATCCCAATGAATTATTTATCAAAGGAAAAAGAGACCCCGCCTCTTCTCCTCATACATGGAGGAAGAGATATGCTGGTGCCTTTCAACCAGAGCTGTCAGCTTTATAATCATATGCGGGAATTGGGGAAAGAGGTAACTTTCTATAAGATACAGGACGGCAGCCACGGCAGTCTGGGCTTTGACAATGACCAGATCCTGGGGATCGTTCTGGACTTTTTAAATTCCCATATATAAAAAAGAAAATCGGAGGGATACATAAGTGGCAGTTGTTTTAGGGATTGATGTAGGAACTTCCAGTATAAAAGCAATGCTTCTGGATACAGAAAAGAGCACAGCGGCAGTCCATGCAAAGTCTTATGAGGTGGATATTCCCCGGCCCGGATATGCCCAGCAGGATCCCGAAATGTGGTGGTCTTCTCTTCTGGAAGTTCTGGACTGGCTGCGTATACACTATCGGGAAGAATATGAGGGGATTTCCGCGGTAGGATACTCCGGACAGATGCATGGCCTGGTCCTTGCAGGGGAAAATGGAGAGCCTCTTTGCCCTGCCATCATCTGGCTGGATCAGAGAGCTGGTAAACAGCTGGAGGAGATCTACAGAGCATATACAAAGGCAGAAATGGGCAGTCTGCTGTGCAACCGGGTCAGCAGCGGCTTTGCTTTTCCTTCTCTTTTGTGGGTAAAAGAAAATGAGCCGGAGATATTTTCAAAGGTGAATAAAATCCTGTCGCCTAAGGATTATCTCCGCTTTAAGATGACGGGCAAAATGGGAGCGGAGGTGTCCGATGCTTCCGCTACCGGAATGTTTGCCACAGCAAAAAGAGACTGGGCCTGGGAGCTTTTAGAAAAATCCGGTTTGCCAAAAGAGATTTTTCCTTCTGTGGCAGAGTCTTCCTCTATTGCAGGGACCATCAGCCCTGAATGTGCCAAAAGGACCGGACTGCAGGAGGGAATCCCGGTGGTTTACGGAGCCGGGGACCAGCAGGCCCAGAGCATAGGAAACGGGGTGATCCGGCCGGGGAAGATCATCTCCAATATCGGCACCGGAGGACAGATCTCCGCATTTCTTTCAGAACCTATCTATGATAAGAAGCTTAGGACCAATACTTTCTGCCATGCCATAGAAGGGGCTTACACCATATTTGGCGCCACCTTATGCAGCGGTATGTCCATGAACTGGATAAAAAACAAGATACTTGCCGTGGAAGATTACGGAAAAGTCAATGAACTGGCAGGGACTGCAGAACCGGGCTCAGAAGGACTTCTTTACCTGCCCTATCTTTCCGGGGAAAGGACTCCCCATATGGATCCGAAAGCAAAAGGGGTGTTTTTCGGCATGACACTGGCTCATGGACAGGGGCACTTTCTCCGGTCGGTGATGGAAGGGGTTACTTACAGTCTGAGAGACTGTATGGAGATTCTGGAAGGGCTGGGTGTAGAAGCCTCCAGCGTCATCGCTTCAGGAGGGGGAGCTTCTTCCCGGCTGTGGCTTCAGATCCAGGCGGATATCTTCGAAAAGCCGGTTTATGTAAGCAAGGTAAAAGAGCAGGCCTGCCTGGGGGCCTGTATCCTGGCAGGGGCAGGGACTTCAATCCTTCCTTCAGTGGAAGAAGGGTGCAGGAGATTTGCTCTTCTGGAGGAAGAAGTATTTCTTCCCCAAAAAGAAAATCGGGAAGTGTACCGCCGGGGATTTGAAAAATACAGAGAAATATACAAAAGGCTGAAAGATCTGATGTGAAAAGGAAAACGGGACAAATCTTTTTTGGAGACTGTCCCGTTTTCCGTATTAAAAGAGATTAATAGTTTTTATTTTTCAGGAAGGTGCCATTCCCAGTTGCGGATTTCTTCCAGATCCTGTCCGTTGTCTGCGATATACTGTCTGTGCTCGATCAGTTTGTCGTTCATTTTCTGGATCAGGTGAGATCCTTTATTTCCAAGCTGAGGCAGATGGATGATGGCGTCTTTTACCAGATTGAAACGGTCGATCTTATTCTGCACACGCATATCGAAAGGTGTGGTAATGGTTCCTTCTTCCAGGTAGCCGTGAACAGAGATGTTATGGTTTGTCCGCTCATAGGTCAGCTCATGGATCAGAGTCGGATAGCCATGGAATGCAAAGATGATAGGTTTATCTTTTGTAAAGATCGCGTCATACTCTGCGTCGCTGAGTCCGTGAGGATGTTTATGGTCAGATTCCAATTTGAACAGGTCTACCACGTTTACCACACGGATCTTCAGATCCGGCATTTCATCACGGAGGATGGTTACTGCAGCCATGGTTTCCAGTGTAGGAGTATCGCCGCAGCAGGCCATTACCAGATCCGGTTCCTCTCCATCGTCATTGCTGGCCCACTCCCAGATACCGATACCCTGGGTGCAGTGTTTTACAGCCTGCTCCATGGACAGCCACTGACAGCTTGGATGTTTAGATGCAACAATGGCATTTACATAATTTTTGCTCTTGATACAGTGATCAAAGCAGGAGAGCAGACAGTTCGTATCCGGCGGGAGATACATGCGTACAACATCTGCTTTCTTGTTAGCGATGTGATCCAGGAAACCGGGATCCTGATGAGTAAATCCATTGTGGTCCTGCTGCCATACATTGGAGGTCAGGATAAAGTTCAGAGAAGCGATAGGCTGTCTCCAGGAAAGCTGGTTGCAGACTTTCAGCCATTTTGCGTGCTGAGCTGCCATAGAATCTACAATACGGATAAATGCTTCATAACTTGCAAAGAAGCCGTGGCGTCCGGTGAGAAGATATCCTTCCAGCCAGCCTTCGCACATATGCTCGCTGAGCATTCCGTCCATGATACGTCCGTTTCTTGCCAGACAGTCGTCGGTATCCAGAAGCTGGGCGTTCCAGTCACGGTTTTCCTCTTCAAATACTTTATAGAGACGGTTGGACATACTTTCGTCTGGTCCGAAGATACGGAAATTGCGGTTTTCTTTATTTAATTTGAAGATATCACGGATATATCCGCCCAGTTCGATCATATCTTGGGCTTTTGTCTTTCCGGGATCTACTTCGATTCCATAGCTGCGGAAATCAGGCAGACGGAGATCTTTCAGCAGCAGACCGCCGTTTGCATGAGGATTGGCTCCCAGACGGGCATTTCCCTTAGGCGCTAATTCCTGGAGTTCCGGGATCAGACGGCCGTTTTCATCAAAGAGTTCTTCTGCATGGTAGCTTTCCAGCCATTCCTTTAACAGTTCCAGATGCTCAGGAGACTCCATAGTAAGAGGTACCTGATGGGCGCGGAAAGAACCTTCGATCTGCTGTCCGTCTACTACCTTAGGACCAGTCCAGCCCTTTGGTGTGCGCAGAACGATCATTGGCCAGACAGGACGTTCCGGATTGTTGTTTTCACGGGCATTTTTCTGGATGGCTTTGATCTCTTCAATGACGGTATCCATGGTTTCTGCCATCTTCTTGTGCATGGTCATGGGGTCGTCGCCCTCTACAAAATACGGCTTCCAGCCGCAGCCTTTGAAGAAGCTTTCAATCTCTTCATGAGGAATGCGGGAGAAGATGGTAGGATTGCTGATCTTGTAGCCGTTCAGGTGCAGGATCGGCAGTACAGCGCCGTCTGTGATAGGATTCAGGAATTTATTGGAATGCCAGGAAGTAGCCAGAGGACCGGTTTCTGCCTCTCCGTCTCCGACAACTACAGTAGCAATCAGGTCCGGATTGTCAAAAACTGCTCCGAAAGCATGAGCGATAGAATATCCCAGCTCGCCGCCTTCGTTGATAGAGCCTGGGGTTTCAGGGGCACAGTGGCTTGGTACGCCGCAGGGGAAGGAGAACTGTTTGAACATTTTTTTCATTCCCTCTTCATCACGGCTGATATTTGGATATACTTCACTGTAGCTTCCGTCCAGATAGGTATTTGCGATCAGGAAGTTTCCGCCGTGTCCGGGACCGGAGAGGAGGATCATATCCAGATCATACCGTTTGATAACACGGTTGCAGTGAACATATACGAAATTTTGTCCGGGTACAGTTCCCCAGTGACCAACGATCTTCTTTTTGATATGATCCATGGTAAGGGGGTTCTTCAGCAGAGGATTGTCCAGCAGATATAACTGTCCTGCTGACAGGTAGTTTGCGGCCCGCCAGTAAGCATTCATTTTTTCCAGCATTTCCTGACACAGGGGCTGTTTTTCAAGACATGTTGTTTCTTGCATAAGGTACCTTCTTTCTGTAAAATACTCGTTAATTCTTTAACCATAATTATTCTACCATGAAAAAGATAACAGGTAAAATAATCATTTTATATCATATCCATAAGTTTTTGATATGAATATAGAAAAAAGAAAGCAAAAGGTTTCTTGATCCCGCAAGCAGCGAGGGTCAAATACCCTGATGCTTGCATCATTGCTAGTTTGATGCCCCGTATGTTTGCATCGGGGTATTTGATTCAGAATATTCTGCGGAGATCAGGTATTTCTGAAAAGTCTTGGCGGCAATACTCTGGGGGTATTCTGTGTCGTATACCAGAAGGATATCCCGTTCAGGGAGCTGTTCTTCAATATTGATCTCAAATACAGTTTCCCTGCGGATATCTTCCGCGGCAAATTCTGAGGGGATAAAGCCGATCCCCAGATTATGCCGTACCGCGGGAAGGATCATGTCGGTAGTTGCAAGTTCTATATCCGGATTAAAAGGAAGCCCCAGTTCATTAAAATACCGGTCAAGGGAGGTCCTGGTAATGGATCCTGAGGTAAGACCGATCCAGGGATAGTCTTTTAACGCCTCCAGGCCGGTCTTCTTTCCTTTTAAATGCAGAAATTTGTTTCCGCCAATGAGAATATCATGATATTTCCGGAGAGATTTTATCTGCAGATGGCTTTCCCTTTGCAGAGGCACAGAAGAGACCACTGCCATATCTACCCGGCCGGATTTCAGGGCCTGGATAGAATGAACCGTACTGTTGTTGAGCAGTTTAAACTGTACGTTTGGATAGTACCGGTTAAATTCCTCCATTGCTTTGAACAGGCAGCAGTGCAGGGCTGTTTCAGTAGCGCTGATACAGACAGTTCCATTGTCCAGGCTGATCATACCGGCCAGCTCATTTTCCCCTTTGAAGATCTGGGCGCAGGCGGCGGAAATATATTTGTAGAAGGTCCGGCCTTCCGGCGTCAGTTCCACGCCGTTTTTGCTGCGGATAAAGAGACGGCAGCCAATAGCGCTTTCCAGGTTGTGGATGGTGCGGGTCACGGCCGGCTGACTGGTCATCAGCACATTGGCGGCGCCGGTGAGACTTCCGCATTTACAGACATAATAAAAAACTTTGTAGTATTCAAAATTCAGATTCATGGTTCAACACTCCTGTAGATTCTATCCGGAAATGTATCACAGGGGCTGCCGCATTAGTTACATGTCAGGAATATTTATACATTTTATGCGAATTAAATATTTTCGATTTTGATTAATGCGACAGCTCCATCATATTTATCATAAATCAGTCTAATAGAAAAAACTGTTTTATGCAAGAAAATCTATTTCATCTCTCAGAGAAGACTTGGCAGTCAGAACTATCCGGGAAGCAGAATGATCTGACGTAGAATGCTGCCAGCAGTTCAAAACGATCCTGGACATTGTCCAGATGCAGCCCCAGTGTTTCACGGAGGATCCGGACACGGTAGTTGACAGTGTTCCTGTGGCAGTACATGGCTTCGGCGATCTTTTGGATACTTCCGCTGCAGATCAGATATTGATATAAAGTTTCCAGACAGCAGCTTTTATGTGTTTTATCATATGCGATGACTGGTCCCAGCTTTTCTCTCCAGTAGTTGTCCAGAACATTCCGGTCGCTGACAGAGAAAAGAATCTTATAAAATCCCAGATCATCAAAAGCGCAGAAAATTTCCCCGGAGGAAAAAGAGGAGGCCAGGGCAGATCGGGCCTGCCGGAAACTCCGGGGGAATTCTTTAAGTTCTGATACAGAACCCAGCCCGGATCGGATGTCCCAGCGGGGAAAGGCGCGGCTGATGCGGCCGGCAAGATCCCGCACTGCGTTTTTCAGTCCTGTGGAAATTCCCGTTCCGGAAGAAGGGCGTTCTGTCTTATCCGTACAGGGGAGGAGGACAAGGATATCTTCCCTGAAATGGCACATATGGCTGCCGGGGAAATGGACTTTCAGTTCCAGCTTTACCGCGTTTTCCAGTTTTAACCCTTCCTGTTTTGGGCCTTTTCCATTTATACAGTACGCCAGATAACCTTGCTCCGGAGAGAATCCTCTGCGCAAAAGGACGCCGATGGCATGTTCCGGGTCGGAACCGCTGATCAGATCCAGGACCGCTTCTGTGACGGCGTCAGCGGACTGGGTATCCCGGAAGATCCGGTTGTAGTAGCTCCGGGTGATATCGTAGATATGGATCTCCCAGGGCATGGTAAAGAGCGGATAGGAGTGTTCTTCGCAGAAGTTCCGGATTTCCGGAGTGATATCGTCTTCGGAGAGATACATTCCCGTGTTCAGGATAAGGCCGCAGGTGCCCTGCCAAAACAGTTTAACCACAAAATCATAGAGCCAGCCGGAGGAAGACTGTTTTCCCATTCCGGTAGTGATGATCAATTCATTGCCATAGAGAAAGTCTGTGGTGGCAATATCTTCCGCTACATAGACCCAGTTTATGAGACGGTTCAGGCCGCGAGCCCCGCAGACAAGCTCCAGGCGGAATCTGTTTTTGGTTTCAGAATAGATATCTTTCAGTAATAATGACATAGGAAACCTCCCCATAGTGTTGCTGTCAGAATACCACGAAAAAGATCTGTAAGTCAATGAATTTTGTGCTGACAGCACAAAGATAGAAATAAAATTCGTGCACTCAGGCTGTTGGAAACAATATACAGATGTGCGATACTTATGGACAAAAGAACGAGGAAGTGCTTTTTAAGCCTTTCCCGTTCTTTCGTTTTACAGAGAAAATTTAAGAAGAATGCATTGACAGGAGGATGAGATCATGCTTAGAACAGATTTGCCTGAGATTATAACAGAGACACTTCCGGGACCAAAAGCGAAGGCGGTAATTGAAAGAAGAAAAAATGCTGTGCCGTCAGCAATCGGCTGTGTATATCCGGTAGTCATCCAGCGAGGCGAGGGCGCTATGATAGAAGATGTAGACGGCAATAAATTTCTCGACTGGGTAGGAGGAGTAGGTGTACTGAACATCGGATACTCGCAGCCGGAGATCATTGCGGCGGTAAAAGAACAGGCGGAGCGCTATTTTCACGGAATGTTCAATATCGTGACCCATGAGGGCTATGTGGCTCTTGCGGAAAAACTGGCCCGGATTACTCCGGTAAAAGGAGAGAAAAAGAAAGTATTCTTTGCAAACAGCGGCGCCGAGGCAGATGAAAACGCAGTCAAAGTGGCCAAGGCTTATACAGGCAGACCCAATATTATTGTTTTCTCAGGAGCATTTCATGGAAGATCTTTGCTGACAATGACAATGACTTCCAAGAAAGCTTATACAACTGGACTGGGGCCGCTGGCTACAGGCGTTTTCCGGGCAAAATTTCCTTACTATTACCGCAATCCGGAAGGGATGCCTAAGGATAAGGCGCTGGATTATTACATGCAGTCCATTGAAGATGTATTTGAAGAATGCGGCGCGCCGGATACCATTGCGGCAATTGTAGTGGAACCTCTGCAGGGCGAAGGGGGATTTATCCCGGCGCCTATTGAGTGGGTAAAAGCGGTAAGACAAGTCTGTGATAAGTATGGCATTCTTCTGATCGCGGATGAAGTCCAGAGCGGATTTTGCAGAACAGGACGGATGTTCGCGTCAGAATATTGGAAAGAGGCAGGGGTAATGCCGGATATCCTGGCAACAGCAAAATCCATTGCGGCCGGAATCCCTCTCTCTGCCATTGTTGCGGGAGAAGAGATCATGGAGGCTGTGGCTCCCGGAACCATCGGGGGAACTTTCTGCGGCAATCCACTGGCCTGTGCCGCGGCGCTGAAAACTATTGAGATCATGGAACGGGATCATCTTGCCGAAAGATCCTGTCAGATCGGTGAAAAGGTGATGGCCCGGTATCGGAAGATGATGGAGAAATATCCGGTGATCGGAGATGTCCGGGGAATGGGAGCTATGGTAGGAATTGAGTTTGTAAAGGATAAGACTACAAAAGAGCCGGCTCCTGAGCTGACTTCGGCTGTTATCCAGGCATGTGCGTCTATGGGGCTTATTGTGGAAAGCGCCGGTACTTATCATAATGTGATCCGCTTCCTGGCGTCTCTGGTCATAACCGATGAGCAGCTGGAAGCAGGCCTTGATATCTTTGAAAAAGCCGTTGAAATGTCTATATAGCCGATTTATAATAATCCCGTGAACTCTTGCAGAGATAGGCTTACAGAATGCAGTCTGTAGCCGGAAAGGAGAGGCTGGGATGGATTATTTATCGCATAATGTTGCCGTGAATTTAAAAAGGATACGCAGATCCAGAGGGATGAGCCTGGACCTGGTTGCAGAGCAGACCGGAGTAAGCAAAAGTATGCTTGCACAGATTGAAAAAGACAGGGCCAATCCCTCTCTGGGAGTGATCGGGAAGATTTCCAGCGGACTGCGGGTAAAAGTAGAAGAGCTGCTTGGGCCCCCGCCCCTTAGCAGCAGCCAGGTCAGGATCACCGATATGGTTCCCACAAAAGAGGTAGAAGGAAGATATAAGGTCTGGACCTGTTTTCCTTATGAGGATAATCAGGCTCTTGAAATCTACAGGATCGAGATCGAACCGGGATATACATATGAAAGCGGCGGACATGGTGAGAAAACCATGGAATATATTTCTGTTTCAGAAGGAGAACTGGTCATACAGTGCGCAGATGAAAGACACTGCCTGACAAAAGAGGATATCCTGAGATTTGAAACAGACCAGATGCACAGCTATATGAACGAAGGAACCGGAAAAGTAAGCTTTCTGTGTGTGTTTGTAGATCAACATTAGTGTGTAATATATTGAACAAATAAACTCTAAATAGTATTTTGAGTTATTGGAAAAATATAAAAAAGCAATAAAAATGATCAAAAAATCCTTGAAAAACGTCAGTTTATATAAAAATAGAATATCTTTAGAAAAGATATTGACAGAAAAATGTTTCCGTGATAATGTTATAAATGTACAATATATTGAATGAAAAACAAAAGGCGAAGGCGCTTATCAGAACAAGCGTCTTCGCCTTTTTCTTTTTCGGGAAGGGAGATTACTATGAGATTAAAAGACACAGGTTTAACAGTACAGGATATCAAGGACAAGGTAAATAAATATATGATCGAGACATATGAGCGTTTCGACTTCCTGGCCGAGACGGCAAAGGGCATGTACATTTATGATGAAAACGGAACCCCATATCTCGACTTTTATGCAGGGATCGCCGTAAACTCTGCCGGAAACTGCAATGAGAAAGTGGTAGCAGCCGTCAGAGATCAGGTAGGCGACATCATGCATACTTTCAACTATCCATATACGATCCCTCAGGCTCTTCTGGCAGAAAAAATATGTACCACACTGGGCATGGACAAAATCTTCTTTCAGAACTCCGGTACTGAGGCAAATGAAGCCATGATCAAAATGGCGAGAAAATACGGAGTAGAGAAGTACGGTCCTCACAAATACAATATCGTAACAGCAAAAGAATCTTTCCACGGACGTACCTTCGGCTCCATGAGCGCTACAGGACAGCCGGATAACGCATGTCAGATAGGCTTTGGCGATATGACTCCCGGATTCAGCTACGCACCCTTCAATGATCTGAAAGCCTTTGAGGAGGCTTGTACAGAAAATACCATTGCGATCATGGTAGAGCCGGTACAGGGTGAAGGAGGCGTGCATCCGGCAACCCAGGAATTCCTTCAGGGACTCCGGAAACTCTGTGATGAGAGAGGTATGCTGCTCCTCCTTGATGAAGTGCAGACCGGATGGTGCAGGACCGGAGCGATCATGTCCTATATGAATTACGGGATCAAGCCGGATATCGTATCCATGGCAAAGGCTATGGGCGGCGGAATGCCGATCGGAGCCATCTGTGCCACAGAGGAAGTGGCAGCGGCATTTACTCCCGGATCCCACGGCTCCACATTCGGCGGAAGCCCGGTAAGCTGCGCGGCGTCTCTTGCTGAGATCGATGAGCTTTTGGACAGAGATCTTGCGGGCAACGCAAAAGAGATGGGCGCTTATTTCATGGAAGAACTGAAAAAACTTCCTCATGTAAAAGAAGTCAGAGGACAGGGCCTTCTGGTAGGCGTAGAATTTGACGATACAGTTATTGCAGTGGATATCAAACACGGATGCTTTGACAGAAAACTTCTTGTAACCGCCATCGGAAGCAGCATTATCCGTATGGTTCCTCCTCTGATCCTGACAAAAGAGGACTGTGACAAGGCCTTTGCTATTCTGAAGGAAACCGTAGAGGCACAGTAAGCTGCTTATTGAAGGACCATCATATATAGGAAGGAGAATGACAGATGAGCCATTTTGTAATAACACTGGGCTGTGAATACGGAAGCGGGGGACCGGATATCGGCCGGATGATCGCCGACTCTCTTGGAATTGAATTCTATGACAGAGATCTGATCGATAAAGTTGTGGAGAAACTGGGGGTAGACCGGGAACTGGTAGAAAAAGCAGATACCGGAGATAAAGTCAGATATGAGTTTGACACAAATCTGGGCCCCAGATACGCAAACCTGACGAACCGGGTCATTGCCGCACAGTTTGATGTGATACGGAAATTTGCGGAAAAATCCTCCTGTCTGATCATCGGACGATGCAGCGATTACATTCTGAAAGACCGGGATGACTGTCTGAATATTTTTGTTTATGCGCCGGAGGAGTACAGGATCCGGCATATTATGGAACAAAAACATGTAAAAGAAAAAGAGGCCAGAGAACTGGTGAAATACAATGACGATATGCTCCATGCCAGATATAAGTATCTCACAGGAACATACCGGGGAGACAGACACAACCGTCATCTGCTGGTTGACAGCAGTGTCCTGGGGCTTGAAAAGACTGCAAAGTACATTATGCAGTTTATCGATCTCAGATTTGAGGACATGTAGGCAGAAAGGGGTGGACACAGATGGAAAACAAGAAAAAATCAGAATTTAACAAAGTGTTCAGCGCCTGGGATATCCTGGTGATCGCATTTGGCGCCATGATCGGATGGGGCTGGGTGGTATCTACCGGCGATTGGATCCAGACAGGCGGCGTGATCGGCGCGATCCTCGGGTTTGTGATCGGCGGCATTATGATCTTCTTCGTGGGTCTTACTTACGCAGAACTTACGGCGGCTCTTCCCCAGTGCGGCGGAGAGCATGTCTTCAGCTACCGTGCCATGGGGCCTATCGGCTCTTATATCTGTACATGGGCGATCGTGCTGGGGTATGTCAGTGTTGTATGTTTTGAAGCATGTGCCCTTCCAACCATCATTACGTATATTTATCCGGATTTCCTCCAGGGATATCTCTATACAGTGGCAGGATTTGATATTTATGCATCCTGGGTTGCTGTGGCAGTGATCGTGGCGATCTTTATTACTTATATTAATATAAAAGGTGCAAAGACCGCAGCCATTCTGCAGACGGTCCTGACAGTTATTATCGGAGTAGTAGGGATCCTCCTGGTGGTGGCATCTCTGTTCAGCGGGGATATGTCAAATATGGAGAATCAGCTTTTTGTAGGAGATACTACCGGGACTATGGCACGGAACGTATTTGGAGTGGCAGCTTTGACGCCTTTCTTCTTCATCGGCTTTGACGTAATCCCTCAGGCGGCGGAAGAGATCAGCGTTCCCCTGAAAAAAATCGGCGGTATCATGATCCTTTCCATCCTCCTGGCGGTTGCCTTCTATGGTCTTGTGATCTTCGGCGTAGGCTATGTAATGAGCCCTTCAGATATCGCCGCCTCTCAGGCAGGCACAGGACTGGTGACAGCAGATGCCATGGCAAAGGCTTTCGGCAGCGAGATGATGTCCAGGGTACTGATCATCGGCGGAATGTGCGGGATCATTACCAGCTGGAACTCCTTCCTCATCGGCGGAAGCCGTGCTATGTACTCTATGGCAGAATCCTATATGATCCCCAAGGTATTTGCCACCCTTCACAAAAAGTATAAAACCCCTACCGTTGCTCTTTATCTCATCGGAGCCTTATCCGTGCTCGCGCCTTTCTTCGGAAGACAGATGCTTGTATGGGTGGTGGACGCAGGTAACTTCGGATGCTGTCTTGCATACTGTATGGTGGCGCTTTCCTTCATTATCCTGAGATCAAAAGAGCCGGAGCTGAAAAGACCTTATAAGGTAAAGCATTATAAGATCGTAGGTGTGATCGCTGTGATCATGTCCGGATTTATGGTAGCCATGTATATCATTCCCAATTCCGGATGTTCCCTGGTACCTCAGGAATGGGTAATGGTCGGCGGCTGGTCTTTACTCGGCGTTGTATTTTTCATTATCTGTAAACTGAAATATAAAGAAAAATTTGCTACTCTGGTAGATATTGTTGATGAGAGTGAACTTGAAGAAAAGAAAGAGGAAGAAAGGGCTGTGGCAGCGGCTGTATCTATTGCAAAAAGTAAAGAGGCAGCAGCTGAAGCTGAGAAAAAGACCGTCTTTTCTTATTATCTTCCGGTAAATATAGAGTTTGGATGCGGCAAAGTGGATCAGGCCGGCAGTTTCGCAAAACCATACGGAAAGAAGGCACTGATCGTTACAGGACGCAGCAGCGCAAAAAAGTCCGGGCTCTATGACCGGGTAGCTGCCAGTCTGGATGCAGCGGGAATAAGCCATCTGCTCTTTGATAAGGTAACTCAGAATCCTCTTACCACTACGGCAGAGGAAGGCGCGGCTTATGCTAAGGAACATGGATGTGACATGATCCTTGCTATCGGCGGAGGAAGCGTTATGGACTGCGGAAAAGCCATTGCATTTTTGGCTGTAAATCCGGGAAATATTAACGACTATATCTTCAACCGTCTGTCAAGTAATACGGCACTGCCTATTATTTTAATCCCGACCACCTGCGGAACCGGTTCAGAAGGAAACGGCTTTGCGGTGCTTACCAATCCGGAAAACGGAGACAAGAAATCTCTTCGCTGCAATGCCATTGTGGCTAAGGTGTCCATTGTGGATCCGGAATGTATGATGACCATGCCGAAAAAGGTACTGGCCTCTGTGGGCTTCGACGCCTTGTGTCATTGTATGGAAGCTTATACGTCAAGGACCGCTCAGCCCTTTACAGATGCGCTCTGTGAATACGCCATGAATCTGATCGCCAAAAACCTGGTAAAGGTTTACCGGGGCGAAGGAGATAAAAGAGCCTGGGAGAAACTGACCCTTGCCAGCACTATCGGCGGTATGGTGATCAATACAGCAGGAGTTACCCTGGCTCACGGAATGGAACATCCCGCAAGCGGACTCAAAGACATTGTTCATGGACAGGGCCTGGCAGCCCTTACGCCGGCAGTGATCGAGGCCTCTCAGAAAGGAGATCATTTTAAATACGCTAAGATCGCCAGGATCTTTGGAGGAATTACTGCGGAAGACTGCGCGCCTGCTATCCGTATGCTTCTTAAAGACCTGGATCTTACCTGTACCCTGTCTGATCTGGGGCTGGAAGAGAAAGACATTCCCTGGATGGCGAAGAACTGTATGAAAGTTTCCGCAGCAGGCGTGGCTAATAATCCGGTAGTGTTTACCGAGGAACAGATCGCTGAAATCTATCACGCCGCAATGTAGAAAATATGATACAATAAAAAAAGATGTGAGGCTATCGCATTAGTCAAAATCGAGAATATTTATACATTTTATTGCTCAGTCTGTGCGGCTTTGAGCCTATGGTCTCAAAGCTTGCTCGACAAATTCGCATAAAATGTATAAATATTTCTGATATATGTTTAATGTGACAGCCTCATTGTCAATTAAAAACAGGATAGGAAATTTCATAAGATCGGGATCGCCACCTGTGTGGGCCTGATCCGTGATATTATGTCATGAAGAAAAGTCCGAAGATGTTTCGGAATTTCCTCCATATTTTTTAAAGATATGTCTCAGCATGATAATCGCGCAGACCGCCAGGAACAGCTCTGCGGTGCACTGGGCATAAGCCAGTCCGTAAAGCGGAAACAGATAGTTCAGGATAAAAAGGGCAGGGATTTCCAGAACGATCTTCCGCATTACCGCAAAACACAGGGAATATTTCCCCAGGCCCAGAGCCTGGAATACGCCTACGGCGAGGAAGTCTACGCAAAGGAAGATCAGTCCCAGGCCGAATCCCTGAAGGAATTTTTCCCCATAAGCTACGATAGCGTCATTATCCATAAACAGGCGGATCAGTGCGCCGGCGCCGAAGTGGTACAGGAGCATGACCACAGCCAGGATGGTTGAAAAGAAAATTTCCTGGGATCAACACATACAAAAGTCTTTCCTCTTTTCACATAGAGAAAGACAAAAAAGTATATACATGCGGCACAGTTAGAGAGAAAGGTAGCAAGGCCTGCTCCTGGGGCTCCCATATGGAAGCCCCAGGGAAGGATGAAAATAGGATCCAGGATAATATTCAGGAAGCAGCCGCTCATAGTGCCGATACTTGCATGCATGGCGGCCCCTTCGGAACGGACAAGGTAAGCCATGACCACGTTCAAAATGGCGGGAGCGGAACCCAGGAAAACTGTCCAGAAGAGATAGCCCTGGGTGGCTGTCCGGGTGGTCTGATCGGCTCCGATAAGTGTGAGAAGGGGACCTTGGAACAGAGCGCAGAGAAGCCCGAACAGGACCCCGCACACAAGGGAGCAGTAAAAGCCAAAGGCAGAGCTGCGGGACACAGTATCGTAGTCCTTCCTGCCCAGGGCACGGCTCATCATACTGGAGGTTCCCACGCCGAACAGATTGTTGATGGCATTAAAGGCAAGGAGAACCGGGGCAGATAGTGAGACAGCGGCATTCTCTACGGAATTATTCAGCATTCCTACAAAATATGTATCCGCCATGTTATATAAGACCATAACAAGAGAACTGAAAACCATGGGAATGGACAGCTTTGCCACAGCCGCCGGAATCGGAGTTTTTTCAAATAGTATCGTTTTTTGAGCGTCTTCCATTGTATTGTTACCTCCGGAATCGTAATATTTTTGCAAAAATATAAAGAACAAAAATATTCTATCATATTCACCGGTTTCGTCAATATGGGGAAAGGACTCAGAATCTTACAGCAGCACAGCATGTAATACATGAACTGCGATCAGAACGCACAAAAGGACAGAAAAGATCCTGTGCAGTCTCAGCCATGTAACAGTCCCTATCCGCTTTCTGAACAGGGACAGAACAAGCAGGATGAGAAGACAGAACCATGCTGCTTTTCCGGTCACCATTGCCGGCTTGTTTCCTGACAGGATCCCATGGAAAAAAGAAACGATCAGCAGGAGCAGGCCGTAGATCCCATGGGGCTTAAAGAGCATTTTAAGAGAAGGGCGCTTCTGTACGGCAGCGCTTTTTCTTAAAGGGGCGAGCATGCACAGCAGGAGCAGTGCGAAGGATATGAAGATCATAATCAGATTTAGAATGGTCATAAAAATCTCCTTTGTAGTTTGTATTATAGTTAGAAACAACTAACTATAATACATGAAAATTACCCTAAAGTAAAGAGCTGATTTACATGGACCGATCTTTGCCAGTTTTAAATTTTTATGGAAGAAAACAGCTTAGAAACAAAAGATTTCCTTGTAGATAGCAGACATGACAGTTATACTGAAAAGAGGAACTTAAAGATTTTACATGTTTGGAGGAACATAAGATATGAAAAAATGTAAAATTACAGTATTAAAAACCACTCTTGATAAAGAACTGGCCCAAGAGTACGGTGCAGAAGGTCTGACCGCCTGTCCCATGATGAAAGAAGGCCAGGTATTTTATGCAGATTATGCCAAGCCCGAGGGATTCTGTGATGAGGCCTGGAAAGCAATCTATCAGTATGTATTCGCATTGTCTCACGGAGCAGGAAATGAGGTATTTTATTACGGAGACTGGATCCGGAAACCTGGCGTGGCTATCTGCAGCTGTAACGACGGATTGCGTCCGGTAATCTTTAAGATCGAGGCCACAGAGGAAGAGTCACAGATAGATTATGTGCCGGTAAGGTAGAAAATCTAAAGGCGGCGGTTAATCGAAAATTTAAATGCAACATAGTCAGTTGCACTTAGAATTACATGAGATAGGAATTATAGGCTGCATCTGTATCAGGCGAAAGAGTGCTACACGAAAGAAGAAATCCGGGAAATGATGAACCACATCAATTCTTATCCAAGAAAAAATGGGACGGACAGGCCCCATTGATCTGTTTGTGAAGATTTATGTCCATGAAGCAGCAGAGCGGCTTGATCTTGAAAAATCCTGTCCGATTCCATTCATTTAACACCAGCTTTATTTAAGAAGTAAGCCGAAAATACAGATAGGAAGTTAACCCAATTAACCTGCTGGATTTTTTCATAGAAAAAAGCTATATAATACAATTAAATATAAATATTTGTTATTTCCTGGCACCCCTGCTATATTTGAGATAGAAAATAAGCAGGAGGTGCTATTTTAATGAAAAAAGGTTTGATCCTTATTTTGACAATAGGTGTTTTCAGTATTATCAATACGGAGATGGGAGTAGTGGGGATCCTTCCCCTTGTGTCAGAGAATTATGGAGTGGCAGTGTCAACGGCTGGTCTTCTTGTCAGTATGTTTGCGTTGGTCGTAGCAGTGTCCGGGCCGACAATGCCTCTTTTTTTCTCAGGAATTAACAGAAAAAAGGCTATGATCCTTGTTCTGAGTGTGTTTACTCTATGCAATGTGATCTCAGCCTTTGCCACAAATTTTCCGGTAGTTCTGGTCACCCGTGTGATCCCGGCCTTTTTCCAGCCGGTATATGTGTCTATGGCAATGTCTGTGGCCGGTTCTTCTGTTCCGGAAAAGGACTCCCCTAAGGCAGTATCGAAGGTCATGATGGGAGTTTCTGCCGGTATGGTCCTGGGCGTACCTATCGTAAGCTATATTTCCAGCATGACTTCGCTGAGGATCGGTATGCTGTTTTTCGCAGCAGTAAATGGGGCAGCTTTGATCGCCACGATTTTTGCAGTACCGGATCTTCCGGTGAAGGAAAAACTGTCTTATGGTTCCCAGTTAAGTGTTCTCAAAGAGAGCAAAACCTGGCTTTCCATTGTGGGAGTAATGTTCTTAAACGGCTCTATATTTGGTGTATATGGTTATCTTTCAGAGTACATGGAAACAGTACCCAGCTGTCTGCGGGGCTGATCAGTATCCTTCTTCTTGTATATGGATTATCTAATATCATAGGAAATCTGATCGCCGGCAGGATGCTCAGCAGCCGTCCCCTTGGGTTTGTAGTGACATTTCCCTTTCTTCTTGCAGCAGTATATGCCGTGCTGTTTTTCCTGGGATATTTTACGGTGCCTATGGCAGTTCTTACATTCGTCTGGGGCGTTCTTGCCGGAGCAGGGGCCAACATTAATCAATATTGGCTGGCAACAGCGGCGCCGAAAGCACCGGATTTTGCAAATGGACTATTTCTTGCCTCAACCAATCTTGGAACCACGGTGGGAACCTCTGTATGCGGCTACTTCCTTTCTAGGATGGGAACCCAGTACATTGTTCTGGGAGGTATCCTTTTCATTGCCTGTGCTTTTGTATTGATCACTTTGAGAGTGCATGGAGAAACAAGAACAGAGACTGGAAACAGAAAGCTGAAAACAGCATAAGTTTCTGACAAAGTCATAATGGCGGCAGGAGGATAGTGAAAAATATGGAAGAGTATAAAACAAAAGAAGAATTTTCGATCCTGATCTTCCTGATCGAAAGCGGCAGCCGGAAGATCCTGGTAGATACCGGAGGAGGAGAACCCGAAGAAATGGAACAGTGCGGTCATGCGCCTTGCAGAAGATAATTTTTCTGAGAACAGAAGAATCTGAATAAAAATTACAGGGAAAAACCGGCATATCAGAGCCGGTTTTTATCACCCCATTCGCACATACCGTCCAGGATCGGGATCAGGGATTTGCCCCTTTCCGTCAGACTGTATTCTACTTTAGGCGGAATCTGGGGATATTCTTCCCTGTGTACCAGCTGATCGGCTTCCAGTTCCTTTAAAGTAGAACTCAGAGTTTTATAAGAGATCTGTCCGATATATCTTTTTATTTCATTGAACCTTACTACACCGAATTCCATCAGTGTGTAGAGGATCGTCATTTTATATTTCCCGTTGATCAAAGATAAGGTATAGCTGAATCCGGTGGTGCTTAAAGTCTCATTGGATATACATCTTTTTCCCATTTTACACTCTCCTTCAGGTAAGTATTGAACCTATTTGTAAGTATCGCACTTTTATGTGCGTACTTGTTTTCTGACGTATTCTTGCTATGATTGTAATATCAGCAGCGGGAAAAGTCAATCCGCTGAATAAAGGAGAGATTTATTATGGGTAAGAAAATCGTAATATTAAACGGAAGCCCAAGAAAAAATGGAAACACGTCAGCTCTGGTAAGATCCTTTACAGAAGGAGCAGAAGGTGCGGGAAATACCGTGACAGAATTTTTTCTTTCCGGTATGGATATCCATGGCTGCAAAGGGTGCTTTGGCGGACACAGCAGCCAGGCCTGTCCCTGTGTACAGAAAGATGATATGGATCAGATTTATCCGGCAGTAAAAGAGGCGGAGGTAGTGGTACTGGCAAGTCCGCTGTACTACTGGACAATGAGCGGGCAGCTGCGCACGGCTCTTGACCGTCTGTTTGCCTTGGAAGAGGGAGACGGCAATCTGCTGAGAGGAAACGGAAGAGCATCTGCCCTGCTAATGGCAGCAGAGGGACATGGCTTTGATGACGCAGTTCTTTACTATGATCATCTGCTGGAACATCTCCGGTGGGAAAATCTCGGACACGTTCTTGCAGGAGGAAACATGAATGTGGGGGACATTAAAGGAAAAACAGAAATTCAGCAGGCCTATGAACTGGGAAAATCCATAAAGTAGTTCCCGGAAAAGGAAAGATATCAATTTAATAGCAGAGATAAGAAAGGAGACAAAAATTATGTCAAAAAACCTGGGCGTTAAGCCATATTTATTTCCTATGCCGACTTATATGATCGGCACCTATAATGAAGATAATACAGTGGACGTTATGATGATGGCATGGGGAGGGATCTGTGCAGAAGATATGGTTGCACTGAATCTGGAAGCCGAGCACAAAACAGTAGCCAATCTTGAGACAAGGAAAGCCTTTACCCTTGCTGTGCCTGGAACAGACACCCTGCGGGAATCCGATTTCTTGGGAATCGCCAGCTCCAATAAAATGGCAGACAAGTTTGAGCGTACCGGACTCCATGCAGTGAAAAGCGAGAGAGTAGATGCCCCGGTCATTACAGAATATCCCCTTACCCTGGAATGCGAAGTTGTAGAGATGCAGTCACAGCCTTACGGCCTGCGTGTTCTTGGAAAGATCGTCAATGTGATCGCAGATGAAAAGGTGCTGGATCAAGCAGGAAAGATCGATGCGGGAAAACTCCAGGCATTTGTCTTTGATCAGATGCAGAATGGATATTATGCGATCGGTGAAAAGGTTGGACAGGCCTGGCACAGCGGTGCAGATCTGATGAAAAAGTAAGCTCCGGAACGAAACCAGAAATGTCTGAATTGAATACAACAGAGGAATTACTAGAGAAAACATCGGTCAGGAGCCTGATCCTCAGGCTGGGGATTCCGGCCATGTTCGGCCAGTTTTTTAATATGCTGTACAGCATTGTGGACCGGATCTTTGTGGGACAGATCCCCGAAACGGGAGGAATCGCTCTTGCCGGAATCGGCGTGTGTGCTCCGGCATTGACAGCCGTTACTGCATTCGCTTATATGGTAGGGATCGGCGGCGCCTCTTTTATGAGTATCAGCCTGGGACAGAAAAATCATCAGCGGGCAAAAGAAATCTTAGGGAACAGTCTGCTGCTTCTTTTGTTTATCTCTCTTATTGTTACCGGGATATTGCTGCTGGTACGCCGGCCCATTCTTTATGTACTGGGCTGCAGCGACGCCATGTATCCATATGCGGAAAGCTACTTTACCATTTATCTGCGGGACAGTGGCCTCACTATGCGGTGTGGGTCTGAACCAGTTCCTTCTTGCCCAGGGATTTGCCAGAAAAGGAATGATTTCTGTCATAATCGGGGCGGCTGCAAATGTGATCCTGGATCCTATTATGATCTTTAGACTGGGAATGGGGAGCGCGGGAGCAGCTTTGGCTACAGTGATCTCTCAGTGTTGTATGGCGGTCTATGTGATTGTCCAGCTTCGCAGTCGGAAGATGCCGATCCGTCTTGGATTTTATAAATTTCAGCTTAAGCTTTCCCGGCGGATCACAGCCATCGGGGCTATGTCCTTTCTGATCACGGTACTGGATAATCTGATCATCATCTTGCTGAATATTGTCTTGCGGAAGTACGGAGGTCCTGCCCGGGGAGATCAGCTGATCACCTGTGCCACAGTGGTGCAGAGCTTTCTGACCATTGTGTCCTGCCCAGTCCAGGGAATCGTGTCCGGGTGCGGCACCATCTTCAGTTATCATTATGGGGCACGCAAGTATAAAAAAATCTGCCAGGCCTTTCTGGGCGTCTTTATTCTCTCTGGCATTTATATCGGAATCCTTGAAATCGGCGTGCAGGTCTTTCCCCGGCTGTTTGCCGGACTGTTCCTCCAGGATGAAAGTTTAAGCCTTCAGGCAGCCGCCAGCCTTCGGATGTATACACTGGCGCTTCTGGGCGTTGCCGTACAATACACACTGGTAGACGGTCTGACAGCCATGGGAAAGGTCAGGTTCGCTTTCCCGTTGTCTGTTTTTCGAAAAATTATGTATATGGTGTGTATTATTGCCCTGCCTATGTTTTTGGATATCCGGTTCGTGTTCTATGCTGGAAGTATTTCAGACGGAGCGGGGGCAGTATTCAGTCTGCTCTTATTTTTCTTCATTGTAAATCCAAAGCTAAAGCAGGAACTCCAATAAAAAGGAATATGGCAATATTTTACCATAGATATCTTTCAAAAAATAAAACAGGCAGCAGGTATGTGAGCCGGACGTACCAGGTATCCTTTATATAAAGGGCGTCTCATACACAGCACGGACAAGATCGTATTTAACAGATTGTTTTCGGTATTTATCAGGGCTGATACCTTTTTCAGCTTTGAAAACTTTTCCAAAATAATTATTATTGGAATATCCTACCATCCGGGCAATTTCCTGCAGTGTATGATCAGACTTTGTCATAAGCAGGCGGCAAGCCTGCGAGATACGGAGTTCTCTGAGATATTTTCCCGGAGAGACTCCGTATTTTTTGTGGAATTCTTTACACAGGGAATACTTGGACATGCCTGCATGACAAGCTATCAGATCCAGGTTCAGATCCTCCATGTAGTAATTCTGATCTATAAAAGCTTTGGCATGATCCACCTTTGAAATTTCACTGACCGATAAGGTCATGGCATATTCTGTAAGCCGTAGCCAGAAGGCATAGGAAATCCTGGCATTTTCAAAATAGGAGATCTGATCAAAGAGACGGTTGACGCAATGAAAGAACAGGGATTCCTGGAAGCAGGTTATGAGTATGTAGTAATGGATGACTGCTGGAGCCTGAAGGAGCGGGACAGCGAAGACAGGCTGGTAGCGGATCCGGAAAAATTTCCCAATGGCATAAAAGTTCTAGCTGACTATGTCCACGATAAGGGATTTAAGTTTGGGACGTACAGCTGCTGCGGCACAAGGACCTGCGCGGATTATCCCGGAAGTTTTGAACAAATATGAAGACGCCCGTCAGTTTGCACAGTGAGGCGTAGATTATCTGAAGTATGACAACTGATTTAAGCCCCAGTTTCAGGACCGCAGAACTTTGTACCGGAGAATGGGCCTGGCTCTGGAAAATTCAGGAAGAGATATTGTTTTTTCTGCCTGCCAGTGGAGGACAGAGTCCGTTCATAAGTGAATCAGTTCCACAGGAGCTCATCTGTTCCGCTCCACCCAGGACATTACAGACTGCTGGAATTCTATAAAGGATATTGCCCTTTCCCAGATGGATAAAATGGCTTTTTCCGGTCCTTTCTGCCATAACGATATGGACATGCTGGTAGTGGGCCTCCATGGAAAAGGAGGAAATGAATATATTTCCGCCGGCGGATGTACAGACGAAGAGTATCAGACCCATTTCTCCCTTTGGGCTATGATGAATTCTCCCCTGATGATCGGCTGCGATGTGAGAAACCTTACAGAGGAGACGAAGAAGATCCTGCTGAATAAAGATCTGATCGCCATTAATCAGGATACAGAATGTCGCGCTCCTTTCCGGGTAAACTGTCTGTCTAACAGCCCCGATGTGTTTATACTGGTAAAATTTTTATCAAACGGGGATTTAGCAGTTGGGATGTTCAATATGGGAGATGTACCTGCAATGGCGGTTGTGGATTTCTGGGATCTGGGACTGACAGTAAGCTCAGGAATGGCTCTGGAGTTTTATGACTGCATTGACCATGAAAATCTAGGAAAGAAAAGAGAGAGATTTTCAGTTAAAGTTCCGGCACATGGATCAAAAGTCTACAGATGTAAAGTGGTGCCGAGAAAATGACGGATCATATCTGCATGAAATGCGGGGCAGGGCTCATGTCTGATGAGATCGCTCTGCACAGAAAATTGTTCGGTATAGCTTCAAAGGGATTTATGTGTTTTGACTGCCAGGCAGAATACCTCCGGGTAGATCGGGAACGCCTGGAAAAAACTATTGAAATGTACCACAGAAGCGGCACTTGCATGTTGTTTGCGAAGTGGGAATAAAAAATATAGTCTGCACCGTGGCCGGGGAGGCAAGGATGCGGCAGCATGCCTGTATCCTTGCCTCCCCGGTTGGGCGTCAGCTGTAAGATTATAAGAATGAGAAAGGGAATAATTTTCCCTTGACCGGAATGAAAAATACGAAGGAACTATGGAGCCGGGTGGTTTTGGCTGGTATGTCATTCTTCCGGAAGGTGAAAATGGCGCCTGCCTGGGACTTTTGGATAAATATGCAGTATTTACAGCAGTGGAAAATATATACGAAAGCAGCAACAGAGTCACTGTGATACTGGGAGAATCTGGAAGGGTAGGATGGATATCCGAGAAAAAGCCACAGAAAATTCTGGTGAATGGTCAGGAGTTTAGGGGGAAAACAGATGAGAAGGAAAAAGTATTTATAGTTGAACTGCCGGAAAAGCTGTCCAGGCTTATTCTGACTCTGATCTGGGACTGAAAGATGATAGAACCCTTGTTAAAGGATATTGTTGTGAAAATCAGAAAAATCGTCTATACTTTAGTATAGGCGATTTTCTATTCTGCAGAAAAATCAGCTGGGTTCTCCTGCAGAACAGGAAAGATGAAAAGGAGTGTGAAGGCATAGGATGGGTGTGTATTTAAACAGTAAAAACCCTTATGGAATGTTTTTGGATGAAGCTGCCTCCATGTACTTTATCGATAAGTCAGAAATGCTTCTTGAACTGCTTCCTATGGTAGAGAACAGTGAAGATATTATTGAAAATCTTGGCTCCGGCACAGGAAAAAGCAACCGTTATCTGTGCATTACCCGGCCCCGCCGTTTTGGAAAAACAGTAATGGCTACAATGATCGCTTCATTTTTCGGAAAAGGTAAAGACAGCAGACCGATTTTTGAAAAGCTGAAAGTAAGGAACGCAAAAGAAGCTTTCGAGGCTCATATTAACAAGCACAATGTGATCTACATCAGCTTAAATGAGGTTCCTCAGAACTGTTCAAGTTATGAAAAATATATTGGAAGAATCGAAAAAAGACTGCGTAATGATCTGAAAAGCCAGTTTCCGGATATAGAGGTTGATGAAGAAGAACCGGTTTGGGATATACTGAATGATATATATGAATCAGAAGATGAGGACCGTTTTATTTTTGTCCTTGATGAATGGGACTATATTTTCCACAGAGACTTTGTAAGAGAAAAAGATAAAAAGGCATATGTAGAATTTCTCAGTAATCTTCTTAAAGGAAAGTCTTATGTGGAATTAGCATATATGACAGGAATCCTTCCCATTGCAAAATATTCCAGCGGTTCAGAACTGAATATGTTTTATGAATATACAATGGCAGAAGAAGAAAAGTATTCAGAATATTTCGGATTTACTGAAGGGGAAGTTGACGAACTTTATAAAAGATATAAAGCTCAGAAACTTAATCCGGAAAATGTGACCAGAGAGGGACTCCGCATCTGGTATGACGGCTACCATACGAAAGCTGGAGAACGGGTATATAATCCCAGATCCGTAGTAGCTGCGCTGACCAATAATAATCTGGGAAACTATTGGACCAGCTCAGGTCCATATGATGAAATCTTTTATTATATAAGAGAAAACGTAGATGCAGTCCGGGATGATCTGGCACTGCTGGTATCGGGAATTCCGGTTCAGGCAAAAGTAAGAGAATATGCGGCCACATCTATGAATCTCCGGACGAAAAATGAGATATTCTCAGCTATGGTCGTCTATGGATTTTTGAACTACGAAAACGGATACGTATCAATTCCAAATAAAGAACTGATGGATAAATTTGCAGATATGCTGCAAAAAGAGCCGTCATTAGGCTATGTGTATCGTTTAGCCGCAGAGTCTTCTAAAATGCTTCAGGCTACTAAAGACGGAAATACAGAGTTAATGGCAAAGATCCTGGAATACGCCCATAATACAGAAAGCCCATTATTAAATTATAATAATGAGGCTGAGCTTACTATGATCGTTAATATGGTATATCTGTCTGCCAGAGACAGCTATAGGATAGAGAGAGAAGATAAAGCAGGAATTGGCTACGTAGATTTTATTTTTTATCCTTTGTACAAAAATGAAGATGGAATTATTCTTGAACTAAAGGTGGATAATACGGCGGAAGCTGCAATCAGACAGATCAAGGAGAAGAAGTATGCTTTAAAATTTAAAGGAAAACTGGGACAGGATCCTACATATACGGGACGGATTTTGGCCGTGGGAATTTCTTATGATAAAAAGACAAAAAAGCATGATTGTAAGGTGGAGGTATTACTGTGAAAGAAAGTAGAGGACAGCCAATAAATGGCGCACTTTAACAAGCTGTCTTACAGCAGCCTTTAAAAAATGTATTGCTGTAAAAATTTAAGAAGCGAATTGTGGTTCCGAAAGAATCCCCTCACGAATGAGCAGCTTCTTAGCCTGTTTGATAGCCTTTTCCTTCTGTTTCTCTTTCAGAGGTTCAGGCATATCAATTTTGTATAAATCGGTCGGGTTCCACGCTTCACCGGTAGACAGCATCTGGTAGATAGCGGTAAGGATCATCCTGGCGATTGCAATGATGGCACGTTTCTTACCACGGCGCTTCATAATACGCTCATATTTCTGTTTGTAGTAAGGAGATTTATTCGATTTCACGGCTGCATGGGCAACTTGCACCAATGCAGGTTTGAGGTAGACACCGGCACGTGTTATGCGAACAGATTTCTTTTTACCAGCAGATTTATTGTTGCCGGGAGTAAGTCCCGCCCAACAGCATAAGCGTTTGGAGTTGGAAAACGTAGTCATATCCGTACCGATTTCGGAGATAACAGTAATTGCACTGTTACGATCAACACCCGGAATGGTACACAGTAACTGGACAGCATTTTCATAAGGAGCAACCAAAGAATCAAGCATAGTGTCTATATCATTGATCGTAGATGTGATATAATCTAGATGTGCGCGGACAAGGCGCATACGGTATTTTTGGGAGTCAGTCATCTGGTACCCTTCGATGGATTCAATGACACTGTCAGACTTCTTCTTAAGGGAACGGAGGAGTCTGGAGGCTATTTCTTCGTGGTTGACGGAATTGCCGGATTGCTCGATTAGGTAATCAATAACAGATGTAGCTGATTTCCCAAAGATATCGGAAACAACCGAATCTAATGCGACATTACAGACAGTAAGCGCATTCTGATATCTGTTCTTTTCACTGGATCGGCAGCAAGTCAGCTTGTAGCGGTACCTTGTAAATTCACGTAGGATACGGATAGGTTTGCAAGGGATGTAACTGCCAGGGACCAGACCTAATCGAAACAAATCCCCAATCCATTTGGAATCTTTTACATCATCCTTATTCCCATTAACGGCCTTCACCCATTTGGGATTGGCGATCGTGACGTTGATTTCGTCCTCTAGAAGGTTGGACACGGGAACCCAGTATTTACCGGTAGATTCCATACAGACATCACGGCAATGGTTTTTTAGAAGCCAGTCTTTGAACTGCAGGATAGAATTGTTGAAGGTAGAGAAACGCTTCTTTTGATAAGAAGGTTCTATGCCGGAAGTGGTCTTGATGATTGTGGCAACGAGAAAGGATTTATGAACATCGACGCCACAACAGGTTTGATAAACAACTTTCATATAAAAAACTCCTTTCGTGGATGATAAAGAAGCCATTGACTGTTCCACCACACAATATAACAGAGAAGTTAAAACAATTCTTACTGTACGGTCTTATAGATCCACTTATTTGTGCTTGAAAGATGGAACTTACACTGATTACAATGCTGTCTAAAACCGAAGAAAGTCTCTACAACTTACCTCCCCGTGCTTTGTAGTATAGCTTCTTTAAGAATTATTGTATCAATAACGTGGAGAATTGGAAGACTTTCATTACTATTTGTGCCGCCAACTGAAAGGCGGCGGAATGGAGATTACAATGAGATACAGAGAACTGGGAAAAACAGGACTGAAAGTCAGTGAGATCGGCTTTGGAGCCGAATGGCTGGAACGCCACAACGAAGAAGAAGTAAAGGCAGTTATTGACTGCTGCGAAGACTACGGGATCAACATTCTGGACTGCTGGATGTCTGAGCCGAATGTGCGGACAAATATCGGAAAAGCCCTGAAAGGGAAACGGGAGAAATGGATCATCCAGGGACATTTCGGTTCTACCTGGCAGGATGGCCAGTATGTCCGTACCAGAGAGATGGACAAGGTAAAAGAGGCATTTTCAGATTTGCTGACACGGCTGCAGACGGATTATATAGATCTGGGCATGATCCATTTTGTAGATGAAGAAGCAGAGTTTCACAGGATCATGGAAGGAGAATTTCTGGCTTATGTGAAAGAGCAGAAGGAGAAAGGGATCATCCGTCACATTGGCATGAGCACCCATAATCCCAGAGTGGCAAAGCTGGCGGCCTTGAGCGGAGAAATCGAAATGCTCCTGTTCAGTATTAATCCGGCTTTTGATCTTCTTCCGGCAAGCGAAGATCTGAATATATATTTTGCGGAGAACTATGAAGAAAGTCTGGGGGGCATTGACCCTGAGAGGGCGGAACTATACCGGATCTGCGAGCAGCAGGGAGTGGGCATTACGGTTATGAAAGGGTATGCAGGGGGAAGACTGTTTTCTTCCAAGACCTCTCCTTTCGGCGTGGCCCTGACGCCGGTCCAGTGTATCCATTACGCCCTGACCAGACCGGCTGTGGCCAGCATACTTACCGGCTGCGATACACCGGAACATGTAAAAGAAGCTGCCAGCTATGAGACCGCCACAGAAGAAGAAAAAGATTATGCTACCGTGCTGGCAAAAGCCCCTCATCATGCCTATTCAGGACAGTGCACCTACTGCGGCCACTGCGCTCCATGCCCTGCTCAGATCGATATTGCCATGGTAAATAAACTTTATGACCTGGCAGTGATGCAAAAGGAGATCCCAGCCAGTCTCCGGGCCCATTATGAAGGACTGTCTGCCAACGCAGAAGACTGTATCGGCTGCGGCGGCTGTGAAGAGAGATGTCCATTCGGAGTGCCTGTGGTTGAAAGAATGGAGAAGGCGAAAACGTTGTTCAGATAAAAAGGCCTGTTATAAAAAACAGATTCCCGGTATAGTTTTATTCATGGAAAATAGAAGGAGGGGAGGCGCAGTGAGGGAAAACTGCTGAAAAAATGAAGAAAAGAGGTATTGACCGTTTCATTCTCTATCTGGCTGCAGTGGGTGTTTCTGTTTTATCTGTAATTCAGTCTCAGGAGAATCTGCTGCCAAAGATAGTTGGAATTTTGGTATACGTTTTGGCCGCAATTTTACTGACGGGAGCTTTTATATGTCTATATAAAGACTTAAGAAGCGGGATCATTGAAAAGTTTCTTACAACTGTAAAGAAAAACTCTTTCGGCGCTCATTTTCTTGAAGACTACAGATTTCGGACAATTTTGACTACCATGCCCAGCTTTATGATCAATGTGGCATATACGATATATAATGGTGTGATCGGTATTATGAATCAGTCCTCCCGGTTCATTACAATGGCTGTTTATTACAGCCTTCTGGGGATCATGCGTTACTGTGCAGTCCACACAGAAAGGAAAATATCCCGCCTGGAAGACCATAAACTGATCAGAAAGAAGGAACTGGCCGTGATAAAAACAGATGGTATCCTGCTGCTGTTGTTAAATCTGGCCCTGAGCGGCGTTGTTTTGCTGACTATAGCCGAAGGAACCGCAAAGGCCTATTCTGGCATTATGGCGATATCCATAGCGGCCTATACATTTTATAAGATCATCATGGCTGTGATCCATATGGTCAAGGTGAGAAAAATGGAGTCCCCGATCCTGATCACCATCCGGAATATAGGAGTAGCAGACGCACTGGTGTCTATGCTGACTCTGCAGATGACCATTCTGGTATCCTTTCAGGGAACCGATAGTCTGGATATGAACAGGATGAACGGTATTACAGGACTGGCGGTATGTCTGCTGATATCCGCATTGGGGATCAGCATGATCTATTATGCTTTTAAGAGAAGGAGCTGTTGCAATTAATCAAAATAGATTCCCCTCATATCTGTTTAGCAAGAATTATAAAAATATGAGCAATGAGCAGATTGACTCTCCCCTCCTTTTTCCATATGATAAAATTGTCAAAAAGCAGGAGAAAGGAGAAGGATATTGAAAGAAAACGTAAAAGGAAGAGTGACGATCCCTACAGACCTAGATGTGGTCCCTGAAACACTGGAACTGATGAAGAGATGGGGAGCAGATGCCATCCGTGACTGTGACGGCACAGATTATCCGGAAGAACTGAAAGATATAGATGCAAAGGTATACGCTACCTATTACACCACAAGAAAAGATAACGCCTGGGCCAAGGCAAATCCGGATGAGATCCAGCAGATGTATATTATGACTCCTTTTTACACCGCCGTCAGCGATGAACTGTCTGTTCACCTTATGGACCATCTGTATCCAGATATGCTGAAAGTAAATGATCATGACGATATTACCAGATGGTGGGAAGTGATAGACCGGACTACCGGGGAAGTGTTACCGCCGGAGCAGTGGAGCTATGACAGCGAGACGGGAAACGTGACTATTCACAGCCCGCGGGCTTTTCATGACTATACCGTCAGCTTTCTTGCATATATCATGTGGGATCCGGTACATATGTATAATGCGGTGACAAACGGATGGAAGAATTTTGAAAAGCAGATCACTTTTGATGTGCGTCAGCCAAAGACTCATAAATATTCCATGGAGAGACTGCGGAAATTTATCGCAGACAATCCTCATGTAGATGTGATCCGTTATACTACCTTTTTCCATCAGTTCACCTTGATCTTTGATGAACTGGCAAGAGAGAAGTATGTGGACTGGTACGGATATTCTGCGTCAGTAAGTCCTTATATCCTGGAACAGTTTGAAAAAGAAGCAGGGTATAAGTTCCGGCCGGAATTTATCATTGACCAGGGGTATATGAACAATACCTACCGTATTCCTTCAAAGGAATTCCTGGATTTCCAGGCTTTCCAGAGAAGAGAAGTAGCAAAACTGGCAAAAGAGATGGTAGATATCACCCATGAATGCGGAAAAGAAGCCATGATGTTCCTGGGAGACCACTGGATCGGTACAGAACCTTTTATGGATGAGTTTAAGACCATTGGCCTGGACGCTGTTGTGGGAAGCGTTGGAAACGGCGCCACACTGCGGCTGATCAGCGATATCGAGGGGATAAGATACACAGAGGGACGTCTCCTGCCGTACTTCTTCCCGGATGTATTTCATGAAGGGGGAGATCCGGTAAAAGAAGCCAAAGTGAACTGGGTGACAGCAAGAAGAGCGATCCTGAGAAAACCCATCGGCCGGATCGGATACGGCGGATACTTAAAACTTGCCATGGAGTTCCCGGACTTCATTGATTATGTGGAAAGTGTATGCAGCGAGTTCCGGACTTTATACGAGAACATTAAGGGAACAACACCTTACTGTATTAAGAAAGTAGCGGTTCTGAACTGCTGGGGAAAGATGCGGGCATGGGGCAACCATATGGTCCATCACGCCATCTATTATAAACAGAATTATTCTTACGCAGGGGTGATCGAGGCCTTAAGCGGAGCGCCCTTTGACGTCCGGTTCATCAGCTTTGACGATATCCGTCAGGACCCGGATATCCTGAAAGATATTGATGTGATCCTGAATGTGGGCGACGCGGATACCGCCTATACAGGCGGAGAAAACTGGACAGATGAAAAGATTGTTACAGCCGTAAAGAAGTTCATCTATAACGGCGGAGGATTTATCGGAGTGGGAGAGCCCACAGGCCATCAGTACCAGGGACATTTCCTTCAGCTTGCCACTGCTATGGGCGTAGAGAAGGAAACAGGCTTTACTTTAAATGTAGACAAGTATAACTGGGAAGAACACGATCATTTCATTAAAGAAGACTGTACGAAAGAAATTGATTTCGGCGAAGGAAAGAAAAGCATGTATGCCCTGGATGGAACTCAGATCCTCGTCCAGCGTGACAAGGAAGTACAGATGGCTGTGAAGGAGTTCGGAAAAGGGCGCTGCGTATATATCAGCGGCCTTCCCTACAGCTTTGAAAACAGCAGGATCCTGTACCGTTCTATTATCTGGTCTTCACATGATGAAGAGAATCTCTGCCGGTGGTTCAGCACCAACTTTAATGTGGAAGTTCATGCTTATGTAAAGAACGGAAAGTACTGTGTGGTGAATAACACTTACGAGCCTCAGAGTACAACCGTATACAGAGGGGACGGAACCAGTTTTGATGTGGATCTGAAGGCCAACGAGATCATCTGGTATGAAATATAAAATGCCGGTTTCTCTGCCTGAAGAGTGCACTTACTCTTTCTCATGATCCTGCCGGTATCTGATAGGGGTGATCCCATAGAATTTCCGGAAGGTCTGTGTGAAATAAGACTGGGAGGAAAATCCTGTAGAGCCGGCGATATCTGAAACGGAGAGATCCGTATCCCTGAGAAGCTGGCAGGCGGCCTCCAGTCTGCGCTGGTTCAGATACTGGATAGGAGATAGTCCGGTATATTTGGCAAAGGAATGCGCCATATAATATTTATTCATGTGCGTCAGCTCTGTCAGGCCGTCCAGGGTGATATGTTCTGCATAGTTTGTGTCCAGATATTCTTTTATCTGGGCACATTCTTTTGTCATTCGTACAGTATTGATGGAGACAGGGAGCAGCTGACGGGAAGAGCGGAGGATACGCAGGATCAGGATCTCAAGAAGGCGCTGACAGATCAGTTCCGCACCGTAGCCTTCGGATTTCACTTCATAATGGATCTGGGCAAAAAGGTCCCGGATTAAAGACACATTATCAAAATTGCAGAAAATCTGAGCGGTAGGGGATCGGTTTTCTTCCTGAAAAGCGATGCCGTCGATGCCCAGGACATAGTATTCAAGAGGTGTGCCGGGAATGGACTGCTCTGTGTGTTCCAGATAAGGCGGAATGATGATCAGGTCTCCGGTTTCGATGGGACGGATATCCCGGCGGAAAAAGAAATTTCCTTTGCCCTTGAGCACAAAGAAGATTTCTGTAAAAGGATGGGTGTGGAGAACACTGGGCCAGTCTTTTTCATCTTTGGACAAGGAGATGGACAGCAGCCGGGAATTGATCTTTGGGATCTCGTTTTCTTTGATGGAATAGTGTCTGTGGCTCATACTGCCGCCTCCTTCGGTTTGTGAAATGCTTTGTTTGTTGTAGATATTATACAAAGAAAACCGGAACAAAAGCAAGAATTTATAAAAAATAGTCCAGAAAAGAAAGGAAGAATAAAAATGGGACGTGTATCAGAACTGCAGGTCAGGGAGGCAATTGCCAACTTTGATTATACAGGTAGGCTGAAAGAACGGAAGCCTTTTGGAAGCGGGCATATCAATGATACCTATCTGCTCACATTTGAGATCGGGGACATGGGGAATATGAGCGCTATCCTTCAGAGAATGAACCGGGAAATTTTTATAAAGCCGGTGGAACTTATGGAGAATATCGTAGGGGTGACTTCCTACCTTCGGGAAAAAATCCTGGAAAACGGGGGAGATCCGGAAAGAGAGACCTTGAATATCATTCCTGCAAAAGACGGAAAAGCCTATTATGTAGATTCTAAAGGAGAATACTGGAGATCCTATAAGTTTATTACAGACGCCAGATGCTATGACCGGGTGGAAAAGCCGGAGGACTTTTATGAAAGTGCAGTAGCCTTTGGCAATTTCCAGAGACTTCTTGCGGATTATCCGGCAGAAACTCTCTACGAGACTATTCAAGGATTCCATGATACCCAGGCAAGATTTGAAGTGTTTAAACAGGCTGTTGCCCAGGATGTCTGCGGAAGAGCGGCGTCTGTAGGCAGAGAGATCGAATTTGCACTTGCCCATGAAGAGACAGCCAGGGTCTTTGGAGAGCTGCAGAAAAAAGGCCAGGTGCCTCTTCGGGTAACCCACAATGATACCAAGCTGAACAATATCATGATCGACAATACTACCAGGAAAGGGATCTGCGTCATTGATCTGGATACGGTAATGCCGGGACTTGCTATGAATGACTTTGGCGATTCCATACGTTTTGGGGCAAGTACGGCTGCGGAAGATGAAAAAGATCTGAGCAAAGTATCCTGCAGCATGGAACTTTTTGAGATCTATGTAAAAGGATTCCTTCAGGGATGTGCAGGAAGCCTTACTCCAAAAGAGGTGGAACTTCTTCCCATGGGCGCAAAAGTAATGACCTACGAATGTGGAATGCGTTTCCTGACAGACTATCTTCAGGGTGACCATTACTTTAAGACCAACAGAGAAGGCCATAACCTGGACCGGGCAAGGAGCCAGTTTAAACTGGTGGAAGATATGGAAGCAAAATGGGATATCATGAGAAAAATCGTAAGCAGATACGGAAATCTGTAAGTTTTCAGGAAAATAGCAGGGCAGGACTTTCCCGCTCTGCATTTTTTGCGGCGTGCCAGGCAAGCGACTGCCGTGCTTGCGCAAGCAGGCGTTTGCCTGGAAAGAAATTGTGCGTTTATGACGATGAAATACAGGTTTAGACTAGATAATTTGGCAAAAATGTGTTATCTTAGATACGTATCCTTAGTAATCTACTTGATTTGCGGATTATCATTATTTTTCTTCAAAATACAGAGGGGGAAAATAACAGGAAAGACAAGGATAAAAGTTCCGAATATTACTATAAGGAAGGTGAGTAGAGCAATTGGAAAATTATACGAAGTACAGGTTAAAAAACAATGATGAACTGGCATCTGTATTGGCCGATAAAGACAATCTGTTCATCATTGCCTGTAACAAGTGTTTCAAGGAATTTGAAACTATCGATGAACCGGAATGCGCCGAGTTTGAAAAATTCGCCGCAGAGCAGGGCAAGACAGTTACAGGTACTGCAAGAGTTGATTTTTTATGTAACAAAATCCAGACAGAGAAAAAACTCCAGGATATGATCCCGGAAGGTACAGAAAATGTTTTCGTGATCTCCTGCGGACTGGGAATCCAGACTGTGGCAGATCTGGCGGGGAAACCCGTATATGCGGCCAGCAATTCCCTGAATTACAGAGGCTATCATGGCATGGCGCTTACTCAGAAAAAGTGTGACGCATGCGCTCAGTGCTATTTGAACATAACCGGCGGCGTCTGTCCCATCGTTGACTGCTCCAAGAGCCTGGTAAACGGCCAGTGCGGCGGCGCGAAAGACGGAAAATGCGAAGTAGACAGCAGCAAAGACTGCGCATGGGAAAAAATCTATCAGAGACTGGAAAAGCAGGGACGTCTTGAAGAGTTCCTCCATCAGCCGGTCCAGTTGAGAGATTACTCCAAGATCAATTTCAAGTTTGTAAATGATTACGTGAAATCTATCCGGGCAGAACGTCTGGAAGGCTACTACGGAGGGGTTCATCCTTTAGAGCGCAAAGAGTATACAGAACATATGGCCCTGAAGAGATTCCCCGAACCGGAAGAAGTAGTTATCCCTCTGTCCATGCATGCAGGGGCTCCGGCCAATCCTGTAGTGCAGGTGGGCGATACGGTTAAAGTGGGACAGAAGATCGGTGAGGCGGCGGCCTTTATCAGCAGCCCTGTACACTCCAGTGTCAGCGGTACGGTAACTGCCATTGAAAACCGCGGACATGCCACCAGAGGAGAATGCCTTTCTGTGGTGATCAAATCTGACGGAAAGAATACTCTCCATGAATCTGTTAAGCCTCACAAAGGCCTGGAAGAGCTGACTCCCGATGAGATCGTGGAGATCGTAAAAGAGGCAGGTATCGTAGGTATGGGCGGCGCCGGTTTCCCCACATCTGTAAAATTAAAACCTGCCAAGCCGGTAGATACCATCCTTCTTAACGGCTGCGAGTGCGAGCCCCTTCTGACTGCAGACCACCGGGTACTCCTGGAGTTTGCAGATGATGTGATCTATGGACTTAAGGCGATCCTTAAGGCAGTAGGCGCAGAAAGAGGCGTTATTGTCATCGAGGACAATAAGCCTGACGCGATCCAGCTTATGACGGAGAAAACTGCAGATCTTGAAAATATAGAAGTTGTAACAGCTAAGACGAAATACCCCCAGGGTGCTGAGAAGATGCTGATCAAACGTGTGACCGGAAGAAAAGTTCCAAGCGGCGGCCTCCCTGCAGATGTGGGCTGTATCGTCAGCAACATCAGCACGACCAAGGCTATTGCCGACGCCATTTTGACCGGTATGCCACTGATCGAGCGTGTTGTGACTGTAACCGGCGAGAGGGTGAAAAATCCGGGAAACTTTATCGTAAAGATCGGTACCAATACAAAAGATCTGATCGATTACTGCGGCGGAGTGACAGGAGATGACGTTACCATTAAGGCCGGCGGACCTATGATGGGATTCCTTCTTACAGATACAAATGTACCTATCATGAAAGGCTCCAATGGAATTATTGCCGTGGATACAGATCATACGGTAGAACAGCCCTGTATCAAATGCGGCCGGTGTATGGATGTATGTCCTATGGAACTGTCTCCACTGTATTTCGCAAAATTTGCGGATGAGGAGAACTGGCAGGGCATGAAAGAGAAAAATGTCATGGACTGTATCGAGTGCAGATGCTGTGAGTATATCTGTTCCTCCAAGATTCCGTTAGTGACGAAGATCAAAGCCGGAAAAAATGCAGTAAGGGGGATGAAGTGATATGTTGATTACCGAATTAAAACCCAGAGAAACCATTGAAGCCCTGACAGAAGGGAAAAAAGTCTTTATCATCAACTGCCATGGCTGCAAGGAAGTCTATTTTCCGGTAAAAGAAGCGGATGAGCTCCAGAAAGCCTGGACCGCTGAAGGAAAAGTGACCGGGATCCTCACAACAGATTACATATGCAATCAGGAAAATATGGAGCTCCGTCTCCAGAAACATATGGATGAGATCCAGGCTGCGGACATGGTCCTTGTATTTTCCTGCGGCGTAGGCGTTCAGACCGTTGCCGCTTATCTGGAAGAGAAAAAGGTATGCGCTGCCTGCGATACCTGTCCTCTGCCGGGATTCCAGGGCGTAACTCCTCTGGAGTATAAATGCGATCAGTGCGGAGAGTGTTATCTGAACCTCACCGGCGGTATCTGCCCCATCACTGCCTGCTCCAAGAGCCTGGTCAACGGCCAGTGCGGCGGCGCCAAAAACGGCAAATGCGAAGTAGACAGCGACATGGAATGCGGCTGGGAGCGTATTTACAGACGCCTTGAGCAGATCGGACGTCTGGATGTACTGAAATGTCCTACCCAGGTGCGGAACTTTGCGACTGATGATGAAGTTTAAAAAGGAAAATGCAAAAATTTTAAGAATTAGGAGTAATGTATCATGAAGATTACTGAGTTATTTGAACGTGGCGAATTTGTTGTATCTGCGGAGGTTGGCCCCCCAAAAGGATTTCATGTAGAGCATTTGCTGGAAGAAGCAAAAACCTATTTAAGCGGCATTACCGCAGTAAATGTAACCGATAATCAGTCTTCTGTTATGCGTCTGGGATCTCTGGCTATGTGTAAGGCTCTGAAGGATGAAGGACTGACTCCGATCTATCAGCTGACCTGCCGTGACAGAAACCGTATCGCTCTCCAGTCCGATCTTTTAAGCGCGGCAATGTTCGGGATCGAGAATCTGCTGCTCCTTACAGGAGACCATACAAAACTGGGCGATCATCCACAGGCGAAACCGGTATTCGACCTGGATTCTGTTTCTCTGATCCATGCAGTTACAAAACTGGAAGAAGGCGTGGACCTGGGCGGAAACGAACTGATCGGAGAACCTCCGAAATTCGCTAAAGGAGCGGTAGTATCTCCTTGCAGCGACTCCGTTGACGCACAGCTGGCAAAGATGGAGAGAAAAGTAATGGCAGGAGCCGATTACTTCCAGACCCAGGCTGTTTTTGAGCCGGAAAAATTCATCAAATTTATGGAAAAGGCAAAACAGTTCGGAAAACCTGTACAGGTTGGTATCATCATTCCAAAATCTGCAGGAATGTGCAAGTTCATGAATAACAATGTAGCCGGCGTTCATGTTCCTGACGAGATGATCGAAGAGCTGAAGAAGGATAAAGAAAAGACCAAAGCCGGTATCACCGGCGTGGAGATCGCAGCCCGCATCATCAAAGAATGTAAACCTTACTGCCAGGGCGTACATATCATGGCTCTTGGCTGGGAGTCCAAGGTACCGGATCTTCTGAAGGCTGCCGGGATCTGAAAAGAGAATTTTCCGCAGTCATCATGACTGCTTTGACTGAACGGCATATGTCATGGGGAAAAGGACGTATGCTGCTATGAAAAATAGAACAAGACTTTTATTTCTGCGGGCAACGAGCTAAGAGGGCATGTTTGCATGTCCATTTGGCGGTGCTGTGTGCCGGTGGCACACGTTTAGCACACCTGCCGCGGAATAGGGGTCTTGTTCTTTTGTTGTAAAAACGGGAATAAAAAGAAAAGAGGAAGATATGTATGACGGAATATTGGCATAATTGGATCTGCCAGGTGGTGACAGGATGAATACTTTCTGGATTTTGCTGGAACAGATCGGACTTTTTGTTATTTATATTATAATAGGCGCTCTTCTTATTAAAACAAAAGTTTTTACAGAGATCACGATTGAATCCATTTCCAGATTCGTATTGAAACTTGCGCTTCCGGTTATGATCTTTGTTAATATTGCAGGAGGAGTGGACAGGAGAACTCTTTTCCAGTCTGCGGGAATACTGATATATACCTGCATTTTTTATATTTTTACTTTCCTGATCGGAAAAGGCTTAAGCCGCCTGTTTCATGTAAAAGGTGATCAGGGGCAGGTCTATCATGCCCTTGCCATGTTCGGGAACGTTGGATTTATGGGAATCCCTATTATTACCAGCATACTCCCTCAAAACGGTATGCTTTATATTTCCATATTTACGATCATCGATCAGCTGGTCCTGTGGACTGTGGGGGTAAAGCTTACCACTCCTTCAGGAGAAGGAAAGTTTGATCCGAGAAAATTGATAAATCCCTCTACCGTGGCGATCCTTCTTTCGATGGTTTTTGTGATCGGCAGGATTCCTCTGCCGGCACTTCTGGATACTGGATTGCAAAAGATCGGCAATACAGCTACCCCTCTGGCTATGATCTATCTGGGCGGGGTTTTTGCCTGTATTGACATACGGAGATATATCAGAAGTATAGAGTTTTACGGGATTATTTTTATGAAGATGATCCTGTTTCCCGTGATTTTTTACCTGCTGCTGGGATTTTTCCAGACACCGGAAGAAATACGCCTTACGATGTCTCTTCTGGGAGCAATGCCGGCGATGTCTTCTGTTGTAATGATGGCAAAGGCTTCAGGATCTGAGGGAGATTATGCCATGGGCGGAGTATTTGTCACCACTCTCTGTTCCATTGTCACAATTCCGGCCGTATGCTGGATCCTCCAGAAGCTGCTGTTTTAAGCGCCTGATGCATACATGTCTGTATGGCTCGCTGCCCACAGGGATAAAAGATTTCCTTGACATTTACGGGACAGTATGTTAGATTTTATTCAAGCAATGGAAAGGGAGTAGCTGAACATCCCAAAAGGATGGTTTTGTAATCGTCAACCGGTGCCGAGAGGCACCCGTAGCAAATGAGATAGCAAGACTTTTATTGTGGCAGATGTCATGATAGAAGTCTTTTTCTTTTATCATAAAAACAAAATACTCCGGATATCTGTCACAGAAACTTGCAGATGAGAAGGAGCGAGAAAAATGACAGAGAGATTAGTAAAACAAGAATTAAGACAGGCAGAGAGGGCAGGGGAGACAGCTTTGGAAACCCTTTATATCCTCAGAGATACCTTAAACAGCGCAAAGAGCTGGGGACTTCTGGATCTTTTCGGAGGAGGGGCCTTTACTGGATTTATCAAGCACTCCAAGATGGAAACAGCCGCAGGGCTGATCGCCCGGGCGAAGAAAGATCTGGAAAGTTTTCAAAAGGAACTGAAAGACGTTCCCGTGTCCCTGGATCTGAGAATGGAGATCGGAAGTTTCCTTTCCTTTGCGGATTTTTTCTTTGATGATCCGGTCTCTGATTATCTGGTATATTCCAGGATCCAGAATACCCGGGAGGATGTGGAAGATGGGATCCAGCTGGTAGAAGAACTTTTGGAAAAACTCAGAAAACAGTGGTAGAGGAGGAATAAAAATGGGTTGTCTTGGAAATTTATTATGGTTTATTTTCGGCGGCGCTTTAAGCGGTCTGAGCTGGTGCCTGGCAGGATGTCTCTGGTGCATTACCATTATCGGAATTCCTGTGGGAATACAGTGTTTTAAGTTTGCAGGGCTCAGCTTCTTTCCCTTTGGCAAAGAAGTACAGTACGGCGGCGGGGCAGGATCCTTTCTGCTGAATATCCTCTGGCTGATCCTTTCCGGCCTGCCTCTGGCGATAGAACATTGCGTGCTGGGAATCCTGCTGTGTATAACGATCATAGGAATCCCCTTCGGCCTCCAGCATTTTAAACTGGCGAAACTGGCCCTGATGCCTTTTGGAGCGGAAGTTTATTAAAGTATATTAAAAAAAGTATATTAAAAATGGACAGAAGACTTGACAGAGCATTAATCATACCAGTGAAAAATCAGGTTTTACGGTTAAAAAAAGCCTTTTGCAATTTTAGTCCGTAGCTTTAACCAATGGAAGACGGTTATGAATGCCATTTTCAGGATAATAACCGTACTTTTATCAAGAGAAGAACGGTTGAAAAAGGCATTTATAGGATTCTAACCGTTCAAATGTCTGAAAATGAACGGTTAGAATCGTCATATATGGGATTGTAACCGTATTACCAACAAAAATTGAACGGTTAAAATCCAATTTCTGATATAGTAACCGTTTTCCCTTATATCAGGGAAGCAGGCGGAATAGAAAATATATAGTATCGACTAAATACAGCATATAGCAGGATATGAAAAGAGAGATTGCTGCAAAACGTACCGTCTCTTTTTTGTGCCGGTACGCCTGGCAAGCGACTGCCCTGTTTGCACGAGCAGACACTTGTCGGATCAGAAATTACAGCTAAAAAAATCCCTGATCTGGCCGGCAATGATCTTCATCAATCTCTGCCTTGCCTCTACTGCGGCCCAGGCCACGTGGGGAGTGATCAGCAGGCGGCTTTTATCTTTTACCGAGAAGAAAGGGCTGTCTGCGGCCATCGGCTCGCTGCATAGTACATCCAGGCCGGCGGCCTGGATCTCGCCATCATTAAGAGCCTGGGCCAGGTCTTTTTCCCGGACAATAGGTCCTCTTCCCAGGTTGAGAAAAATAGCGGAAGATTTCATTTTCCGGAATGCTTTCAGGTCCATGATCCCTTCTGTATACTGGTTCAGCGGCGCATGGACCGACAGGATATCGGATTCCTTCAGTAAAGTGTCGAAATCCACCTGGCAGTATCCTTCCTGGGCGGGAGCGCCGGAGGCGGAATAGTAGATCACCCTGGCGCCGAACATACCTGCAATGTCTGCCACTCTCCGGCCAATGGCACCAAGGCCCAGGATCCCCCAGGTCATGCCGCAAAGTTCATGAAAAGTCTGGCCGAAATGGGTAAAGATCCGGTCATTGACATAATGTCCTTCTTTTACATAGTTGTCATAGTAACGAAGTCCTTCCAGAAGATAGAACAGCAGGGCAAAGGTGTGCTGGGCTACAGATTCTGTAGAATATCCGGCCACATTTCTCCACTGGATCCCCCTTTTTTTCAGGTAATCTTTGTCCAGGTTGTTGGTGCCTGTGGCGGTAACACAGACCAGTTTCAGATTTTTTGCGGCGGATATGGTATTTTCATTAATAAGGATCTTGTTGATCACCAGTACATCAGCTTCCGCCGACCGCTGCGGAACTTCCTCCGAAGAGGAAAAGGGATATTTAATGACCTCCCCCAGCTTTTCAAAGGGTGTATAATCAATATCTTCCCCCAGAGTATTGGCGTCTAAAAATACGATTTTCATGGATCTGTCTCTCCTTTTTCTCAGGTTTGATTCGGATTTTTCTATCAAGTCTATTTTATCACGGAAAAAAGACGGCGTATAGTAAGAAAAAATATGAGGATAAGAGTTGGTATAGATGAGAAAATGTAAAGAATATGTAAAATTTTCTTCAAACCTTTCTTTTTCACAATTCTTTCATACTTTTCTGTGATAGTATTATAAGAAGAAATCTACTCTTTTAAGGCAGGAAAGGAAGCACAGAAGAGAAATATGGAAAGCAGTGGACAAGAGAAAAAACAAAAGAAAAAAAAGAAGTTGAGCAGAAAGAAGCTGGCAGTGATCATGATTCTGGGTATTTGTGTTCTGGCTGCGGCGGCTTATGGGATCTACCGATGGATCGTAAATGACCAGATGTCGGAAGAAACCCAGAAAAGAGAATCCTGGGCGGTGGAAACCGGAGAACTTCTGGAAAAAGATAGGGATACCAGGGTAAATATTTACGAGTCGGCAACAGCAAGCGATATTGAAATTTATCAGATCCAGCCGGCAGAGGTGGAAAAAGACAATTTTACCTACTATAACATGAATGTGCAGAACAGGCTGGAGGAAAGCCTGGAGACTTTAAAGGCAGAAGGAGGCTATACTCTGGAGAATCCTTTGGCTGTATGGAATCCTTACGGTACAGGAACAAACGGACTGTATCTCTATTTTGAGACAGAGGATCCTTCCCAGGAAGTTCATTACACGGTACATACAGAAAACCAGGAGATCCAGGATTTTCAGGCCCAGGCAAATGCCGGGGATACAGCCCGGAAAGAATTTCTGGTCATTGGTCTGGTGCCGGGAGAAACCTGCCAGGTGACGGTAAGTCTTACAGACGGCCAGGGGGAAACAGTACAGGAAACTACCTTTGAAACAGAGGTTCCCCAGGCGGCTTCTGGATATGACACCACTTTGGAATATACCCGGGGAGATTCCCAGGCAGAACTGACAGGAGGTCTTTACTATACCTTAGGTACCCAGGGATATTACGGACATATGTTTTTCTATGACAATGAAGGAGTTATGCGTTATGAAATGCTTCTGGACGGATACAAGGCAGACCGGATCCTGACAGAAGGTTCTGATATTATTTTCTGTGTATCCGCTGATCAGATCGGCAGAATGAATTCTCTGGGTCAGGTAGTACGGCTTTACGAGACAAAAGGCTATGATATGCACCATGACTTTAACTGGGGCGACGAGGGAAAGCTTCTGGTTCTGGCTACGAAAAAGAATGCCTTTGATGACGGAGTTATGGACAGGATCCTGGAAATTGACATGGAGACGGGAGATGTAACAGAGATCATAGATTTAAGAGATGTCTTTCCGGATTATTATAAGATCACAGAAAAGGTGGGAAGTACGGACACCTTCTTCTGGCAGGCAGGAACCAGAGATTGGATCCATTTGAATACTATCGATTATATGGGAAATGACAGTATTGTATTAAGCTCCAGGGAAACATCCACCATCATGAAACTTTCAGATATCCATGGAGAAGTACAGATCGATTATCTTCTGGGAGATAAGGAATACTGGGAAGGTACCGGATACGAGGATTATGTCTATGAAAAAGCTTCAGATTTTACCGGTCAGTATGGACAGCATACGGTTACCTATGTTCCTTCTGAAGACCTGGAAGAAGGCCAGTATTATCTGATGATGTATGATAATAACTACTATGCCAACAGCACCCGTACAGACGGATATGAGCCGGAACTTAGCGACAGCGTTTTAACAGAGCTGATGGGCAGCGATCTTCCCTCTCATGTATACTTTTATCTGGTAGATGAGAATCAGAAGACCTATGATCTGGTATGGGGATATGATGTGCCTTACTCCAGTATCGTATCCAGCGTACAGATCCGGAATGACAATTATGTGGTCAACAGCGGCGTTGCAAAAGTTTTCGGAGAATATGACCAGGATGGTGAGATGATTCGGGAATTCAGCTACGAATCCGATTTCCAGGGATACCGGGTCATGAAAGGGGACTTTACGGGCTATTGGTTTGCCGGATAAGAATCTATGAAAAATAAGAAAATCCTCACAGAAATCAGAGAATGAAAAATTTTGATTCCTGTGGGGATTTTATTTTCAACATGACATGCTGTTGTCACAGATGCTGTGGTATACTTTAGAAAATCCCATGGAAATAAACATCAGAAAAGAGGTGAACAGATGAAAATTGACCGCATGGTCGGTATTCTGACCGTATTGCTTCAACAAGAAAAGGTGACGGCCCCATATCTTGCTGAAAAGTTTGAAGTGTCCAGGCGTACCATAAACCGGGATATTGAGGATCTGTGTAAAGCAGGTATACCAATCAGAACTGTTCAGGGTCCAAAGGGAGGAATTTCCATTATGGAGGGCTATAAATTGGACAATACTTTGCTGACTTCATCGGATATGAAGGAAATCCTAACAGGGCTGCGTGGCTTGGACAGTGTCAGTGAAACCAATCATTTTGCCCGGCTTATGGAAAATTACTGCACCGGTGTCAGTGCTGCAAAAGCAGCGATAAATTCCAGAACTGCAAAT
>ERZ1643247.456-NODE-456-length-49394-cov-11.935730_pt1 | contig 49394 bp, 39 predicted proteins | sample MGYA00579264_ERZ1643247 | MGnify/ENA primary metagenome ERZ1643247 (study PRJEB29033, sample SAMEA4952262) | chicken gut metagenome | biome: Broiler Chicken; feature: Gastrointestinal Tract; material: Caecum | place: Ireland | collected 2018 | study: Broiler... | reverse complement strand
ATTTTGTGATGCGCAGCATCCACTGGCGCAGGTTCTTCTTCGTCACCTCCGCGCCGCAGCGTTCGCATTTTCCGTTTACGACTTCCTCATTGGCAAGACCGGTCTTACAGGACGGGCACCAGTTGATCGGGAACTCTTTTTCATATGCAAGCCCTGCTTTGAACATTTTCACGAAGATCCACTGCGTCCATTTGTAGAATTTCGGATCCGTAGTGTTGACTTCCATATCCCAGTCATAGAGCGCTGCGATATCGTTGATCTGTTTCTTAATATTCGCCACGTTCTCCGCCGTAGATTTTGCCGGGTGGACGCCCATCTTAATGGCATAGTTCTCAGCCGGAAGCCCGAAAGCATCCCATCCCATGGGATGAACGATATAGTAACCCTGCTGGAGTTTATAGCGGCTCCACACGTCAGAGATCACATAGCCCCTCCAGTGCCCTACGTGAAGCCCGTTACCCGACGGGTACGGGAACATGTCAAGGCAGTAATATTTCTGCTTCTTGTTTCCGTTGTCGTCTACGCGCGGATTGACCGGTTTTTCCTCCCATCTCTCGCGCCATTTTTTCTCGATCGCTTTGTGGTTGTACACAATCTTAGTGCCCATTGTGATGATTCCTCTCTTTCTTTGATCTTGATCTGTACAGCTGGGATTTCCGGTGGAATACCTGTCTGCCTGTATACTCCATTTGCCCCGGATATCCGGCTCCTGCACATAAAGAAAAGCCCTTCCTCTCCAGAAATCCAAGAGACGAAAAGGCTTCATTTCCGTGGTACCACTCTTCTTCATCTGCCCTCCGGCAGATGCACTCATTTATTCTGTAACGGGAATTCCCGCCCTCGTCTACTCATGATACCGCTCCCGGCATCCGGGCTGCAGACTTCATTTCGATGAGAGAACTCTGAGGCCAGTTCAGGACTTACGCTGCTGCCTCGCACCACCCGGCAGCTCTCTTAAAACGGTACACCCCTACTATTCCTCTTCTCAGTCTTTATCATAATACTCATTCATTATAGGTAGAATGTTAAAATAAGTCAAGAGAAAAATACACACCTTCCCGGCGATCCTCTTATTATTCCGCTCCTGTATAAACATGGGACGCATCGGTAGCTATTCCGCTTTTCCCCACATATACTATAAAAAGTCCAAATTAAAAGGTATGAATAAATATGAATGATTATGTTACGCTTTCACTGGAAAGCCATCTCTTCTTTGCCAGGATCATGAAGGAACACTCTCTGTTCCTGGAAGCAGGATTCCCCTGCTGTGAAAAAGACTTTATCGAAGAGGCAGATCGGTTCCGCCGGAAATTTGAAGAACTTCTCCACGATGTCATCAAACTCTCTGACGGACACATCCAGGAATCGGTTCTCAATTCTGGAGAACTGTTCACCGAATTTACTATCCCTGCCGAGAAAAGAACAATGTCGCTAAGCGGGGTTCCCATTAACACCGGGATCACAGAAGAGACCCGGCGGCTGCGCTGCGGCTGCATCCAAACTGCAAACCGTCCGCTGTACCAGCCGGTCCGCCGGATCAACGAGCGGGCTTACAGGCTGCTCGGCGAACTGATCCGCTTTAAGGAACGCATCCTGCAAAAAGTGAACAGCGGAAAACTTTTTACCGCGAATTATCCACTCCTCATCGAGCACATTATCCGAGAGGCAAAGCTTTATCGGGATATTGTGGAGCAGCTCCTGACAAACCGGAACATCTGTTATCAGAATTTCTATGAAACAGAAGAGTTCTGGAATCAGATCATGATGGAACATGCATGGTTCATCCGCGGGCTGTTAGACCCGTCAGAAGCACAGCTGATCGAGACAGCCGACGATTTTTCAAAAGATTATGCCCGACTGCTTGATACAGCGCGCAAACGTGACCGCCTGGCAAACGGCATGACAGAGCGGACACTGCAAGAGACAATAAAATACCGTGATTTTAAGGCGGCCGGCGCAAAGGGCATCTTAGGCGGACAGATTTCCTCCATTATCCTGCCTCTTCTGGCAGACCATGTGCTCCGGGAAGCCAGCCACTATATCCGTATCCTGGAAACAAAAAAGACCCGATAGGAGGACCGGAACATGGAGCTTTGCAATTATCCCAATCCTGACCAGACCCGCTGTTACGAGATCAAGGCAATTGAGATTCCCATTGTTTACAACAAATACGGGGACCATGATCCAAACGGGCTCCTGTATGTGCTGAAAAAAGACGCAGAACGCATCCGCAAAGGGGCGCTGTGTAATTTTTCCCCGGAGATCCCCCAGCCCTATGAAGAAGTAAAACCACTTGTCATAAGAGCCAATGCCGGAGACTGTATTGAGTTCCGCTTCACCAATCTCCTGCCGGAGCGCCTGGAAGAAAGTCCCTTCCAGATGGAAACGCTGACAGATATTGTGGGACATCACGTACACCTGGTAAAATTTGATACTATTGTCTCCGACGGCGCCTCAAACGGCTGGAACAACATTGCGGGTGCAAGAAGATATGAGACGCTGATCGAACGCTTCTTTGCCAACACCGGGCTGCGGACCGTCTTTTTCCATGATCATCTGTTTGCCAACTCCCATCAAATGCACGGCATGTTCGGGGCAATGATCATCGAGGAAGCCGGAACCACCTTCCACAGCGTCCGCAGCGGCAGAGAACTGAAACGCGGCACGCAGGCAGTGATCCGGCGCAGGGACGGCAATCCGCTGAACCCACCGGAAGTCCCCGGTTCCCATGATGATCCTGGCGTGATGGGCGTCAACTACCGGTGCGAGCCTATGCGGGAACGGCTAAAATACCACGACGACCCCGCTTATATTTTCAGTTCCCTTGTCCTTGGATACCCTGCCGCCCCGATCCTTGAGACCTGCCCGGGAGATGAGATCATCATACGGATGCTGGACGGCGCCCACGAGGAGCAGCATGCGTTCAACCTTACCGGGCTGTCCTGGCGCCGGGAGATCGCGGATCCCCACTCCCCTCTCGCCGCATCCCAGACGATCGGCATCTCCGAAGCCTTTAATCTTCGTATCACCCAAAAGGGCATCCTGCGGGCAAACGCAGGCGAATGGATCGAAGTCACCCTTCACAATCTGTTCGATCCCGAACATCCCGTGGAATATTTTGATTATCCCACGGTCCCTTTGGACCTTAAGCACAAGCCCTCTATGCGGGTATCCTTAAATCCGCAGTTCCTGCATTATGACCCTGTCTGCGATTCAGGGATCAATGCAGGCTGCAATAACCGGGAACAGACTGTTGGTCCGGGCGAAAGCAAAAAATTTCTTCATCTATTCGATTCAAATAATCCTGCACCGTACATTCAATAACTTTATTCGTTAAAAATTGTAACCCGCATCTTACTTTCTCAGTCTAATCTATGTAAACTAAAAGGAGCGCCCCTTTTATAAAAACACCATAAAGGTGTGACTATTATGCCGCGGAATCCCCGGCATAACAACTGAAAGGAGAAGCAGAAATGGACAAAACCGAAGAACTCCGGCTGATAAGAAAAGCGGTCCGCGGAAATCCGGATGCCTATGGAAGACTGATCGTCCTTTATCAGGAATATCTTTACAAGATCGCATTCCTGTACATGAAAAACGAACAGGATGCCCTGGATCTTGTAGGTTCAACAATATTAAAAGGATTTCAGAATATCCGAACTCTGAAAAAACCCGAATGGTTTAAGACATGGCTAACAAGGATTTTGATCAATACCGCAAAAGATGAGCTGAAAAAAATCATCCACTATGATGAAATCGATGAAAACACGCTGTCCCGCCGATATCAGACCGTAACGCCTGAAGAGCAGATGGATTTAAATTCAGCAATTGAGCGCCTTCCTGAAAAATACCGCATGGTCATTGTCCTGAAATATTTCAGCGATCTGTCCGTGCATGAGATCTCATACATCATGAATGCCCCCGAGGGTACGGTCAAAGCATATTTAAGCCGCGCTCGGGACGAGCTCAAAAAAACTTTAAAGGAGGATTATTTCTATGCAGGTTGATCTGAATGATATTAAGATTCCCACTGAAAAATTGAATATAGTTGTATCTGAAAACCTTGAAAAAGTAAAAGAAATCCATAAAAAGAACCGTCTCCGCCACATTGCAGGCGGATGCGTTGCGGCGGCGGCCGGCATTGCAGTCTTATCCGGTATCTGCTTATCCAATCCTGTGATTGCTGAAAAATTCACAAAACTTGGCGAAATCTTCGGGCTTGTACAGGATCAGCAGCATTATCCGGGAAATTATTCTGAAACCAGTGTTCCCGTGCCCGGCGCAAATGTCAGCCAGTCAGAAGGCATCACGGTGACCCTGTCCGAATTCGTGTGCAGCAGCGAAGCCCTGAATGTTTCCGTGCTGATTGAATCAGAAGAGCCTTTCCCCGAACCATTCATTGAAAGTGTTGCAAGTGCAGATGAAATGGGAAATTCTTATCTCATGCTGACTACCGAACAAAGCACAGATTTTGCAGATGGTCCGCTGGATCTAGCAAGTAATCCATACGTTGAAGTTCAGGGAAGTTTTCAGGACGAATACACCTTTGCCGGAGCATTCCGCATTGATTTTAATATTTATCCTTATGCACAGTATGAAATCCCTGATTCCTTTACATGGGACCTTAAAATAACAAAAATCTTCTGCCCGGACGGAGGCGGAAAAGTGGACAGGTCTGTTGCTATCCCCGGGGAATGGAACTTCTCCAGCCAGATCACCCGGCAGGACATTGAGACAAAAACCGTGGAAGTCAACCAGTACGCTCCAAACGGCAGCGGCATCACAACAGTCACAGTGACCCCTTATGAACTGGTTGTAAATTCTGATTATAAAGAAGATAAAGTGCAGCCCGGATATGAACAATACGACAACATACAGTCAGTAATACTGGACGGTTCCGGGAAACTTCTCATGGGTGGTTCAGGCTATGTTTTCCCCGCAGCCGGGTACGATCTGTCAAAGATCACTGTCTACTACATGGAAACCCCGGATGAAGAAACCTGGATGACAATACAGGAAAAACTGTATGATGAAACATTCGCCCCGCAGCTTCAGGAGTATCTGGAAAGCATTGCGATCCAGAAAATAGAGATACCGCTGTAAAATCTGTCTTTGTTATATAGCTTGATATCGAAAAATCAGATTGTCTAACGTGCGCCGGCACATCTGTATCCCTCGCGGACCCACTCGCGTTCGGGCCGCAACGCAGCGGTACATAGGATCGCAAAAGACGCGATCCAAGTGCCGGCGCTGCTCTACGGTCCTTGAGGGACACAGATGTGCCGGCTTGTCTTTTCAAAAGTGGTTTTTCTGCATCGAGATGCCATATAGCAAAGATAGATTACAGCCAAAAGGAAGAACTTCCGGCCAGAACTTTTTCCCCAGATGTGAAACCTGCTCTTTCCGTCTGGATAAGCATAGTCCCCGGATACCTGTCATATAAGCAAAACATCCAAGCGGGAGCGTTCCGAGAATCGTTGGTTCTGCCTGTTAGTCAAAGCATATAGGAGTGCCCATGCACGAGTATATGCTTTGGCGTTACAGGCATTCCAACAGTCGAGGTAGAGCGGAGCGGTTTTGCGTTATGACAGGTATCCGGGGACGGATGTTTTATTGATACGCGAAAGACAGATTTCACACCCCGCGCTTCACTTTTGGCTCCCAGGGTATGATGGTTCCTGTCTCCAGGCTTTTTTTCACATCGATCACCCGCTGGTTCGATGACCCCCTGAAGACCAGGCGGATGTCTTTAAGCGCTTCCACAAACCTCCCGTCCACAAGCACGTCCAGCATGGAAAGCATTTCATCTGTGTACTCACATCTTGCGCGGCTTTCACTGAGCAATTCTTTGTCGAAAAGGTATCCGCTGTAGCACCAGATATTTTTCTCCGGATACCGCTCCTTTACTTTTCGCAAAAGTCTGACCAGTACTTCCTGATTCCTGGGTTCAAAAGGCTCGCCTCCCAGGAGAGAAAGACCGTTGATATAGCCGGGCGCAAGAGCTGTCAGTATCTCTTCCTCTGTCTCTTGTGTATACTCTTTACCATAATCAAACTCCCATGTATCCTGATTAAAACATCCCGGACAGTGATGGGTACAACCGGAAACGAAGAGGGAGACTCTGACTCCCTCTCCGTTTGCAATGTCACATTTTTTTATTTCACCGTAATGCATCTTATTGTCTCCTGCATAGCGTCCACGCAGCATCTTCATCCGCGCGGCTGTTCCAAGGATTATACGGGTACGGGGTATGAATCACAGGTGAAGGACTCTCTCCTTGATCTCCTGCGTCCTTCCCTGGTTCCAGAACTGAGTGCCGATGTAGCCGCATGTACGTCTTGCCACGTTGAGTGTATCCTGGTTGCGGTTTCCGCAGTGCGGGCATTCCCACTCAAGCTTTCCATCCTCAGTAGTCACGATCTGGATCTCTCCGTCATATCCGCACTCCTGGCAGTAGTCGCTCTTTGTATTCAGCTCTGCGTACATGATATTATCATAAATGAAACGGATCACCTGGAGCACTGCCGGGATATTGTCCTGCATGTTCGGAACTTCCACATAGCTGATCGCGCCGCCTGTGGACAGAGCCTGGAACTGGGATTCGAATTTCAGTTTTTCAAAGGCATCGATTTCTTCACACACATGCACATGGTAGCTGTTCGTAATATAGCTCTTATCTGTCACGCCCGGAACGATGCCGAATCTCTTCTGAAGGCATTTCGCGAATTTGTATGTGGTACTCTCGATCGGAGAACCGTAAATGCTGAATCCGATATTAGTCTCAGCTTTCCATTTATCGCATGCCTCGTTCATATGCTTCATCACATCCAGGGCAAACGGTGTTGCCTCGGGATCTGTGTGGGACTTTCCAGTCATGTATTTCACACACTCATACAGTCCTGCGTATCCGAGAGAGATCGTAGAATATCCGCCGTAAAGCAGTTTATCGATTGTCTCTCCTTTTTTCAGCCGCGCCAGAGCGCCGTACTGCCAAAGGATCGGGGCGGCATCGGACAGAGTTCCTTTCAGGCGGTTGTGTCTGCACATAAGAGCACGGTAGCAGAGATCCAGCCTCTCGTCAAAAATCTTCCAGAACTTCTCCATATCCCCTCCGGAAGACAGGGCAACATCCACAAGGTTAATGGTCACAACACCCTGGTTGAAACGTCCGTAAAACTTATAGTTTCCGTTCTCATCCTTCCACGGGCTTAACGCACTCCTGCAGCCCATAACCGGGAAGCAGTTGCCTTCTTTGAGTTCCTTCATCTTCTTCTCAGAAATATAATCCGGCACAAGACGCTTTGCCGTACATTTCGCAGCAAGCTCTGTCAGATAATAGTATGGAGTGCCTTCATCAATATTATCTTCTTCAAGCACATAGATGAGCTTCGGGAACGCCGGAGTCACCCAGACGCCTGCCTCATTCTTTACACCCTGGTGACGCTGTTTTAACGTCTCCTCGATGATCATGGCAAGGTCTCTCTTTTCCGCCTCGCTCTTCGCCTCATTCAGATACATAAATACAGTCAGGAACGGAGCCTGTCCGTTTGTCGTCATCAGAGTGATCACCTGGTATTCTATAGTCTGGACACCTTTTGTGATTTCCTTTTTCAGACGTCCCTCCACGATTTCGTCCAGCACTTCTTTCGGATACTCAATACCGACCAGCTTCATCTCGCCGAGCACCTCTGCGCGGATCTTGTCTCTGGACACCTGCACAAACGGCGCCAGATGTGCCAGAGAAATACTCTGCCCGCCATACTGGTTACTCGCCACCTGCGCGATGATCTGAGTAGCGATATTACATGCAGTTGAAAAGCTGTGCGGCTTCTCGATCATAGTCCCGCTGATGACCGTGCCATTCTGGAGCATATCTTCCAGATTGACCAGATCGCAGTTATGCATGTGCTGTGCATAATAGTCTGAGTCATGGAAATGAATGATCCCAGCCTTGTCAGCTTCCACGATATCCTCCGGAAGCAGCATCCTCTGAGTCAGGTCACGGCTCACCTCTCCTGCCATGTAATCTCTCTGCACACTGTTAACTGCCGGATTCTTGTTTGAGTTTTCCTGCTTTACATCTTCATTATTGCACTCGATCAGGGAGAGGATCCTGTTATCCGTTGTATTTGCCTTTCTGACAAGTGACCTCTTGAAACGATATCTCACATATCTTCTCGCAAGGTCAAAAGCACCTGTTGCCATGATCTGGTTTTCTACCATATCCTGGATTTCTTCCACTGATACCGCGCGGTTTAACTTATTACATTTAAATTCCACAAATTCTGCGATATCCTCAATCTGAGAATCTGTCAGACTTCTATTTTCCGATGACGTATCAGCCTTTGTCACGGCTACTACGATCTTTTTTATGTCAAATACTTCTTCTGCCCCGTTTCTCTTGATGATCTTCATTCTGTTCCTCCTCGTTTTCCATGTTATCGTCTATCTGGAACAGCGTCCTGCGTCAGCGCTGTTATCCGTCTGGAATTCATTCTAATACAAAATGTAGTATAATGCAATCCCCAAAACACATTATCATGTATTTTCAGAACTGCCTCATCTGACAAAAAGATTATCGGTTTAAAGAAATTATTTACTTTTCTTGTTATACAAATAATATCCGAAACATAAATTTTCTGGTTATTTCAGGTCAAACATAAAAACAGTCTGTACTCACCTTCTTTTTCCGAGGAGGAATACAGACTGTTTCTGACACTTTATCCAAAAAATACCAATTATTTTATTTCATCGTTTTGAGCCTGTTAAAATAGTCTTTAGACTCCTTCACTACTACTCCGTTCAATGCCAGGAGGGCGATCAGGTTCGGGAATGCCATCAGCGCATTGAAGATATCTGCAATATTCCACACTGCCGCAACTGTCATATATGGTCCTATGAAAACAGCAAGGATATACAGCCAGCGGTATCCTGTCACAACAGATTTTTTTCTGTTGAACAGATATTCAATACACCGCTCTCCATAATAGTTCCACCCGAGTATCGTTGTAAACGCAAAGAACACCAGGCACAGCATCAGGGAAAACGATGCGGCTGCCGGCGGGAACGGAAGTCCCTGCTGAAATGCAGCCATGGTAATTTCTACGCCTTCGAGTTCCGGATTCAGCCATGTCCCTGCGATCACCACCGAAAGCCCTGTCATGGTACAGATTACAATGGTATCGATAAATGTGCCTGTCATTGAAACCAAGCCCTGACGCGCCGGCTCTTTTGTCACCGCCGCTGCAGCTGCGATCGGAGCGCTTCCGAGACCTGACTCATTAGAAAAAATTCCTCTTGCGATCCCTTTCTGCATTGCCACGACCATACTGCCCATCGCTCCGCCGGCAAGCGCGCTTCCCGTAAACGCTGACTTCACGATTGACACAAGCGCTGCCGGAACAGCCGTAATATTCGTGACTATTATAATAAGGCCAAGCGCCACATACAGGACCGCCATAAACGGAACCACAACTTCCGATACCTTTGCAATACGCTTGATCCCGCCGATCACGACAAGACCCACGCAGAATGTAAGTACCAGTCCGGTGACAACAGTTGCAAGTGAATAATCTCTTCCAAACATAGAGAACACTATATGTGATGACTCCGGGTCAAAGAAATTCTTAACTGCAGAAGAAATACTGTTCACCTGGGTAAATGTCCCGATGCCAAACAGCCCTACGCCTGCCCCGAAAAATGCAAATATCTTTGCCAGCCATCTCCAGTTCTTCCCCATACCGTTCTCAATATAATAGAACGGTCCTCCCAGAACATGCCCCTCTTTGTCGATCGTACGGTATTTGATCGCAAGAAGCCCTTCCGCATACTTTGTGGCCATTCCGAAGAACGCGGCTACAACCATCCAAAACAGAGCTCCCGGTCCTCCCGCGGCGATTGCCGTTGCGACACCCGCAATATTCCCTGTCCCGATTGTTGCTGACAGCGCCGTACAAAGTGCTCCGAAACTGGTCACTTCGCCTTCGCCTTCCTCTTCATTTTTTAACATGAATTTAAATGCTTTGCCGAGATGCCTTATCTGTAAAAGCCCCAGCCGAACTGTGAGAAGAAATCCTGTAAACAGGATGAGAATGATCAACGGCAGTCCCCACACTGCATTGTCGATCACTGTGATGATCTTATCGATCTGCTCTAACATTCCTTTATACCTCCATCCTTTTGCCTGAGAGACTCACGGCAGCCGCGTGGAAATTCCAGCCGTCCCGGATAACCCGGATCTGCTGCTGTTCCCCGGCGCCGCTTACACCTTCGGCGCTCTTCCCCGATTGATCTGCATTACAGATACAGACGGGAAAAAGACTCTCCTGAGTTTATCTTTCGTGCTTTAGCACGACATAGAACAGAATACCACTGTCCCCGGGAAATTTCAAGAGTTAAATCTGGATTTGTGTGTGCAGACGGACGGTCGAAATATGTCCGAATACCGCGGAATATTTTAAGGCGTATTCGCGGCGGGCGGGGATATGGCTCAGGTTCCGGTTCCGTAATCTGGGAAAGTGCTAAACGGCAGGAAGCACGGCTAAAGACAATTGAAGAGAGGACGATTCGGCTTCGCCTCAGGCATCCTCTCTTCAATTAACGCCGAACTCCCTGCCGTTAAGACTTTCCAGCAGATTACTCCAAGTCACCATCGCCATATCCCCGCCCGCCGCGAAAGATACATCAAATAGGTCTGCGGTTATCTGCGTTCATCTGACTGGAAGTCCGCACAGCCAAATGCAGGATTTCAAAAGAGGGGTGAAAGAGGATCTTTATCGGCGAAATAGAATCTTTTCCCAGCCGGAGAATTTTATCTCTTCCTACCGAAAGAAGGTTACGACCCGCCAGAGAGTTCTCCTTTCGTCCCGCCTTCGAAATCCTGCATTTGCCGGGGTTCTTCCGGCTTGAGTAAAACCAGAAAACAGCGGAGCGCCTTTGCGAAAAAGCGTTCAGCACGGGTGTGCGGGTGTCTGAGGCGACTGCGGAATGGGTTTATAAAAACTTGAAATCCGGGGACATGCGTTGGGATAGGCAGAGGGATTGTCTGAGGCGAAGCTGAGTTGCCCTCTGCCTATCCCTGGCCTTAGCATGTTCCCGGATTTTTTAGTTTTTATTGCCCATGAGCTCGGAGCTGAAGCCATCCGCACACCCGTGCTGAATACGTCTTCGATCCATTTGCTCCGATGTTTTCGGCCCCTTTACTCAACCGCAGGCTCCCCGGCAAATCCGGATTTATTCCTCGAAGGCTTCCTTCACTTTTTCCATGAAGCCTTTCTTTTTCTTCTTTTCCTTTTCCCCTGACTCTGTGTTCTGATTCAGGGTATTTCCCGTAAGTTCATCAAACCTGCGCAGTGCCTCTTTTGCTTCTGCGCTCAGACGTTCAGGTGTCTGGATAACCAGTGTGACATAGTGGTCGCCTCTCACCTGAGAGTTGCGCAGTGACGGGACTCCTTTGCCCTTCAGGCGCACTTTTGTATCAGTCTTAGTACCTGGTTTTACAGTGTAGATTACATCGCCGTCTACGGTCGGTATACGGACATCTCCGCCGAGGGCAGCCACTGCAAAAGAGATCGGCACAGTAGAAAAGATGTGCACATCCTGTCTCTGGAAAACCGGATGTCTGGAGACATTGACCTCTACAAGCAGATCTCCTCTCGGACCTCCGTTGATTCCCGGTTCACCTTTATCACGGATGCGTACGCTCTGACCATTGTCAATTCCTGCCGGAATGGTTACCTTAATCCGTTTCCGGCTGGACGTATAGCCGGTGCCTGAGCATTTCGGACACTTTTCCTTGATAACCTTGCCTGAGCCGCCGCAGTTCGGACATGTCTGTACATTCTGCACGGTCCCGAAGAAAGACTGTGAAGTATAGACCACCTGTCCCCGGCCACCGCATTTTGAGCAGGTCTCGGGAGAGGTTCCCGGCTTTGCTCCTGTTCCGTGGCAATCCTCACAAGGATCTTTCAGTATAAGATCAAGCTCTTTCTCACAGCCGAATACAGCCTCTTCAAATGTGATACGGATACTTTTCCTGATATTGGCTCCCTTCATAGGGCCATTATTGGCACGCCCGCCTCTTCGTCCGCCACCGAACAGATCTCCGAAAATATCGCCGAAAATATCACTGAAGTCAGCCCCGCTGAAATCAAATCCTCCGAATCCGCCAGCCCCTCCGGCTCCGCCTTCAAATGCCGCGTGGCCAAACTGATCATACTGCCGGCGTTTATCAGCATCACTCAGAACAGCATATGCCTCTGAAGCTTCCTTAAATTTTTTTTCAGCTTCTTTATCTCCCGGATTCATATCAGGATGATACTTCTTCGCAAGCGCGCGGTATGCTTTTTTGATCGCCGCGTCATCGGCATCCCTGCCCACTCCGAGCACCTCATAATAATCTCTCTTTGCCTCTGCCATAAAGTGTCTCCTACTGCGTAAAAATCGCTTTTTATAATCTCAACAAAATTCTACGAAGCCGTTTTTACAAGCGGCCCCGTAGAATTTTTATCTTATCCGGAGAATCTTACAGAGATATTCTCCTCTTCCCCGTCAAGTTTCATACTGCTTTTAGACTTCTTTGTAATCTCCGTCTACTACGTCATCTCCCTGGAAACCGTCCGGTGCCGGACCTGCTCCCGGATTCGGGCCAGCGCCTGCTCCCGGGTTCGGACCGCCTGCTGCTCCCGCGCCAGCCTGCTCATACATCTTGGTAAACAGCTTCTGTGCGCTCTCCATCAGTTTCTCTTTTGCAGCTTTGATCTCAGCTGCATCAGCGTCTGCCGCAGTCTCGGGAGTTGATTTGGCAAGGACATCTTTCAATGCCTGAACGTCTGCCTCAACCGCCGCTTTATCGCTGGCATCCAGTTTGTCACCTACATCCTTAAGCGCCTTTTCTGTCTGGAATACCATTGCGTCAGCTTCATTTCTCGCGTCAATGGCCTCTTTGCGCTTCTTATCCTGCGCCTCGAACTCAGCAGCTTCTTTTACTGCTTTGTCGATATCTGCGTCAGACATATTTGAGCCTGCTGTGATCGTGATGTGCTGCTCTTTACCTGTTCCAAGATCCTTAGCGGATACATTTACGATACCGTTTGCATCGATATCGAATGTAACCTCGATCTGCGGTACTCCGCGCGGAGCCGGCGGGATTCCGTCCAGCCTGAACTGTCCGAGTGATTTATTATCCTTTGCGAACTGTCTCTCACCCTGTACAACGTTGATATCGACGGCTGTCTGATTATCTGCCGCTGTGGAGAAGATCTGGCTCTTCTTCGTCGGGATCGTTGTATTTCTCTCGATCAGTCTTGTGGCAACACCGCCCATCGTCTCGATGGAAAGTGACAGCGGAGTAACATCCAGAAGAAGGATATCGCCTGCGCCTGCATCGCCTGCAAGTTTACCGCCCTGTACGGAAGCACCGAGTGCAACACACTCATCCGGGTTCAGGGATTTGCTCGGCTCTTTGCCTGTCAGTCTCTTAACCTCTTCCTGTACAGCCGGGATACGTGTAGATCCGCCGACCAGAAGTACCTGGCCAAGGTCTGCAGCTGTAATTCCCGCGTCGGAAAGAGCACGTCTAACCGGCTCTGCTGTCTTATCTACAAGGTCTCTTGTAAGCTCATCGAATTTTGCTCTTGTAAGGTTCATATCAAAGTGCTTCGGTCCCTCAGATGTAGCTGTGATGAACGGAAGGTTGATATTTGTTGTCGTTGCTGAAGAAAGCTCTTTCTTTGCTTTCTCTGCTGCTTCTTTCAGTCTCTGGAGAGCCATCTTGTCGCCTGAAAGGTCTACGCCCTCTTTTGCCTTGAAGTCTGCCAGCATATAGTCTGTGATCTTCTGGTCGAAGTCATCACCGCCCAGTCTGTTGTTTCCGGCTGTGGAGAGAACTTCGATGACACCGTCGCCGATCTCGATGATAGATACATCGAATGTACCGCCGCCGAGGTCGTATACCATGATCTTCTGTTCTTTCTCATTGTCAAGTCCGTATGCCAGTGCAGCCGCTGTAGGCTCGTTGATGATACGCTTTACATCAAGACCGGCGATCTTTCCGGCATCCTTTGTCGCCTGACGCTGTGCGTCATTGAAATAAGCGGGAACTGTGATAACAGCCTCTGTTACTTTTTCGCCAAGGTATCCTTCTGCGTCTGCTTTCAGTTTCTGAAGGATCATCGCGGAAATCTCCTGGGGAGAATATTTCTTTCCGTCAATATCTACCTTGTAATCTGTCCCCATCTCTCTCTTGATGGAAGAGATTGTTCTGTTTGCATTTGTTACAGCCTGACGTTTTGCAGGCTCACCTACCAGACGCTCACCTGTCTTTGTGAATGCCACAACAGACGGTGTTGTTCTTGCGCCTTCTGTGTTTGCGATGACTGTCGGCTGACCGCCTTCCATAACAGCCACGCAGCTGTTTGTCGTACCAAGGTCAATACCAATTATTTTTCCCATAGTAATGCTCCTCCTTTAATGATTTCTTTGTTTATATACTAATATTTGAAAATATCTTTTTCTATATGTTCGGTTCGCCAGGCTCGACACTGCCCCGCCGATCTCACCGAACGACTTTCGCACTAAGCTCGACACTGCCTCGCTAAGTGTTCAATGTCAGTTTGCTACTTTTACCATGCTGTGCCGCACGACACTGTCACGATATGTGTAACCCTTCTGGAATTCCTCGGCAATGATATTCTCACCGAGTTCCTCATCCTCCACATGCATCACCGCATTGTGAAAGTCCGGATCAAATTCCTGTCCTACCGCCTCGATCGGTTTTACACCGATGCCCTCAAGCGTAGTCATAAGCTGCTTATATATCTTTTCCATACCTTCCGCAAAGGGGGTTGCTTTCTCCTCCTCCGGCACAGATGAAAGCCCTCTCTCAAAATTATCGACAACCGGCAGGATCTTTTCTATGATATCCTTTGCGCCAATCTCATACATCTGGGCTTTTTCCTTTTCCGTACGCTTGCGGAAGTTGTCGAACTCAGCCATCTGACGTGTCAAACGGTCTGTCAGCTCATCAATCTTTTCGTCTTTCTTATCTTTTTTATTCTTCTTTCCGAATAGTTTCTTTTTTTCTGCCTTTGCGCCATCGCCGGCATCCTCTTTGGCTCCGTCCGGATCTTCTTCGTCCATTTCTGCCTCATCGGCGCTGCTGTCTTCCGCTGCGTTATCACTGTCCACAGTGTCTGCGTCAGTCTGCTCATCCGCGGAATCTTCCTCCGCCTGCGCTTCATCCTGCGCTGCCTTTGCCTTTGCCTCTTCGACGGCTTCTTTTACCATCTCTTCATTGCTCATCCTGTCACTCACCAGCTTTCCACCTTTCTATTCTTTCGGGTTTTTATTGTAAATCGCATCCAACTCGTTCTGAAGAGTTTTCAGCGTCTTCATGACATGTTCGTAATCCATCCGCTTCGGACCGATGATACCGATCGTCCCTTTCATGCCCTCTCCCAGCTCATATGTGGCTGTCACGACACTGCAGTCTTTCATTGTCTTGACCGGGGCCTCGTCACCGATATAAACCTGGATCCCGTGATTATTCTCGCTGGCGAGCGTCTCTGTCACAAGATCTGCGAGCTGCTGTTTTTCTTCAAACGCACTGATAATCTCCTGAGCGCTCTGCTTGTCGCTCAGCTCCGGGTATTTGAAGATATTCGTTGCTCCGCTGGTATAGATTTTCATATCATCTTCCACATGGATGATCTCTGCCACAGCGTCCAGCACATGACCTACAACCTGGCTGTGTATACCTGCCTGTTCTTTCAGCCTCGCGATCAGCCCCAGCGTAATCTGGTCGATCGACATACCGTTCAATGTAGTGTTGAGCAGCATATTCAGTTTCAGCAGATTTTCATTACTTAATGTTTCACCGACTTCAATGATCTTATTCTTGATCACATTGCCTCCGAGAACAATGACCGCCACGATCTGCTCTTCGTCCACCTGCGACAGCTGAATAAATTTCAGCGTATTTCGGCTGTTAACCGGCGCCGAGACCATAGTCGCATAATTTGTGTTTGAAGCAAGCACTCTCGCAGCCTGCTGGAGTACTTTTTCGACCTTGTCAGCCTTTTCGAGCATCGCATCTTCCCGCTCGGTGATCTCCTGCTCTTTCTCCTCCATCAGCATATCCACATACAGCCGGTATCCTTTATCTGAAGGGATCCTTCCTGCCGATGTATGTGGCTGAAAGATGTAACCGAGATCTTCCAGATCCGCCATCTCGTTACGGATCGTCGCGGAGCTTAAATTCAGCTCCGTATATTTGGAAAGTGTCCGCGACCCGACCGGCTCACCAGTCTCAAGGTAGTTCTGTATGATCGCTTTCAATATGATAAGTTTTCTTTCACTTAACGATGTATCGACCGCCACAGTTCTGCCTCCTTTCCCGCTATTAGCACTCCCTTGTTTCGAGTGCTAACACCTTCCGTATATTAAGATAGCACCCGGATTTCCATTTGTCAACACTGTTTCTGGATTTTTCAGATAAAATTACGCAGGGCATCATGATCTCTACGGATCATAACGCCCTGCGCTTTTCCAGCCGTCTTTCGACAACCAGTATTTTTATTTCATCTTTCTCTGTTTTGTAACGAACACCAGAACACTGCCTGAAAGCAACAGGACGAATGCCGCTGCCATAACCGGAGCGCTGTCGCCGGTGGACGGCACAGCAGAACCGTCATTCTTGTCCTGACCTCCGCTTTCGCCCGGATCTGCAGGTTTGTCCGGATTCTCAGGCTTATCCGGATCCTCTCCGCCGCTTCCCGGATTCTCGGGATCTTCTTTCACCGGTACAAGCTGATTTCTCGCCTCTTCCAGCTTCGAGATCATATCCGTGATCTGCTGCTGGTCTGATTCTGTCAGATCCTGATTCAACAGATCTTCTGCTTCAGCAAGCGCGTCAGACAATACCTGACCGCTCTCTTCTGTATACTTCGTCAGGTCAATCTTCTGAAGTTCGCCCACCAGCTGTTCCAGCCCGCTCTTATCCGCTTCCGCTGGTTCCTCAATCTTCCGGAATGTTCCGCTGACTGTCACATCAGAAGCAGGCATAGTAAATGTATACACGCCGGTTTCTTCATCCACTGCCGTCTCAACAGTACTTCCGTCCTGCGCTTTCACACTGACAGAGACAAATTCATATTCCTCATATACATCAGGAGTAAGGGTAACGCTCTCTCCCTCCTTCGCTTTCAGGCTGTTCGGAATAATCACTCCGCCTTCACTGCTCTCCAGCACGATATTGTATGAAGCGGTCCGGAAGGTAACCTGAACATTCATGTCTTCCCTGATATCTGTCAGTACAAGCTGTCCGTCATCAGGAACCGTTACCGATACGTTATTGACAATGATGCTGTCGACCTCATATCCATCATCCGGCGTGATCAGGATTACCGCATTCCCGCCTGCCGGAACTCTCTCCGGGCCCTGAACCTGCGCGATTCCGTTTTCTCCCGATGTTACCGCAACTGTGTAGTCTCCCTGCACGTCTTTTGCTTCTTCCCAATAGCGGTTCACCACAGCATAGTCGATACGGCTGTATCCGCCATTGACTGTAACTTTCAATGTATGATCTCCGTTTTCTCCTGCGTCCGGCACATTCACAGTCCACATCCCGGCAGAAACCTTACCGTTCGTGCCAAGATCTGTTACGTCAAGCGCCTGGGCGCTGACCGGCTCTCCATCCAGCTCAAACGTGAGAGTGCCATAATCCATGCCCTCTGTCGTATCGCCCATCGGTGTGACGCCGCTGTAAAGCTGTACGCCTGTACCATAGAAATTCAATGTGTAAGACGCTCCGTCCATATTCGTGCGGGTAAATCCAAGATTCTGATACTGTGCATCCTGCACATGTTCCACCCATCCGGCCGCCTCGTCTGTATCCTGGTTGAAGCCGCTGTTGTCCGTTCCCATCTGCTTAGACTCTGCCTCCGGCTCATAAGTGAAATAATTCGTATCCCCTTCAGTTGTCCGCTGATCTACATATTCCTGTACCGCACTTGCTCCGGTGCTGCTGCTTTCCTCAATGGAAGAGGGAATCGCACCCTTGTAAGTAACCACAGCGCCGTCGATTCCCGCCTGGCTGGCGTCTGCTTTCTGGATCTTCAGCGTATAGACTGCATTATCTTCTGCCAGTCCGCTGAATGAGATCACGCCGCTGTCTGTTCCAGTCGTCCAGTCTCTAACCGGATTTCCTTCCGGATCAAATACAGCCGCCCTGATATGGGACGCCTGATCCGCGCGCAGCTTCAGCTCCACGCCTGTGCCATAGAACTTGAAGGATACCTCTGCATCTGCCCAGTTAGAAAAATGTCCGTCATTTTCTATCGGATAAGATCCGCTCATCATGCCGTCATTCGTCTCCGTCTCTCTGTAAGACCAGAGCTCATCATAGCTGAACCGGAACAGTCCGTCTCCAAGTGTATTGTCATTGACCTGCAGTGTATTCACCTGATCCGGGTCTTCTGCGGCAGCTTCCTGTACCTGGATCTCATAGACAGCCGGAATGCCATCCGCCGCTGTGATCACCAGACGGATTCCCTGTGCATTCACAGGCGCGTCTGCCGCCACTGTCGTCACTGCGCCGATCTCGGTCCCTGCTTCTCCGAAAGACTTCCAATCACCATTCTCATCCAGATATTCCAGATGGAACCCTTTCACAGCGTTTCCCTTTTCCAGGATCGTCACCTGGTCGACTGTGCATGGCTCAAATGTATTTGTCAGTACATAACTTCCGTTTTCTTCTGCCGGCTGCCAGTATGTCTCGCTATGAGAATCAAATGCAAAGGATGCATAAGTTCCTTCCCCTGCCGAATCAGCAGAAGCTGTTGTATCTGTATCCCAGAAGTAAAGATTTGCTTCCCCGCCTCCCAGAGTCACGGTAAAGCTGTTGCCGCTGAGCTCGACCTCTTTGATCTTTCCGCTTCCATTCTCGTCTGTATCATCTTTATCTACCATATACAGTGTGTGTTCCGCCGCAAAATCAGCGTCCACTGTGACCGTGATCTCCTGGCGCGTATTGTCAGACGATCCGGCTTCCCTTGCAGGAATATTGAATTGATTATATCTTTCAGCCTGGCCGGCAACAAGACCGTTCATGATCATGAATGCCTTCGGCGCTGTCGCGCCCTCAAAATATTCTGCGATCTCGCTCTCATACAATCCGGGAAGCGTATTGTAGTAGCCGAGCACCACATCTCCCGTTCCTCCGTCATGAGCCTCAGAAAGGCTTGTCACACTTACATCTGCGAGACCGTATTCCAAGTTTTTACCGCTGCTGGACTCATCGTCAAAATCGCCCATGCGGAAACCATCTGCCGAGGCATTCGCCTCATTCCCGATCGTGCCCATCTTGAACATGATCCAGTCATTGTTCAGACGTGTCAGCTGATCATCAATAGCATGAACGCGGTCAATGATCTGTCCCCATTCCAGAAGCCCGCGTGTAGGCGTGCCGTCCTCATCCCACAGATAAGCTCGGTCAAACTGATATTCCAGGCGGAAGAAGTTCAGCCATTTCGCTCCGGACAGGATCGAAGTATTTACGATCAGATTCTTATTGGACTGGGAATGGTTAAATGCAAACGCATCCAGATACTGCCCAAACAGAATCGGTTTGGATCCGGTGCCGTCAATGCCTCCATGAGCCAGTTCTCTGTATAACTTCCATGTATTAAGATTCAGCAGCCGGCGCGCCGCGTCCTTCTGCACGTTCTCGTTAGAGAGATTGATGCTCGACGGGTTTGCCCAGCTTGAATCGCCGTAATAATCATCCCAGCATATCATGTCTGGCTCCGCGATCCGGAAATATTCCAGAAGATTCGCGCGGCTCCACTGGTTCGGGAACTGGTTTGTATGTAAGATGACTCCCGGATAATGTTCGCGGGTCCAGTCGAACCATTTGCCGAACGCCTCAGCTTCACTGGTGCTGTATCCTCCCTCATCTCCGAAACAGAAACTGATCGCATTACCGATATAAGGCTTCATGGATTCCGGGATAAAATCCGCAGGTTCTCCCGCGGAAGCCATGTTGTTTCCTCCAAACGGAGCTTTTGCAATTCCCCATAACGCATTCGGATTATACAGCATGTAATCCGGATTCTCAAAATCAGGGTCATAGAACAGCGGTCCGTCATAACCGAACTGCTCGGATTCTTCTGCCGTGGGGATGCCTCGTCCATAGCCGCTGCTCGGAGTCCAGCCGGACATGGTAAGTCCCCGTTCCACGACTGTAGCCTGTCCGCTGGCAAGGTACTGATGCCGATCTTCGTGCTGGTGCGGTACGCCCGCCCCTTCCGGAGCATCCTGCTTCTCCGGAACTTCTCCCGCGTCATAAAAGATCATAAACTGATATATGCGCAGATCTTTCTGATCTCCAAACTGCCAGTTCGTCACCTCAAAGCGGATGTACCTCGCGTCATAGGAAACTCCAAACTCATAGCGGGTCACATTCTGATGATACTGTGTGCCGGTATTCATATTTCCTTTTGTAACCGGGGTCTCCCAAGTCTCACCATCTGTACTTACAGAAATCCGCACACGGTTCTGCGACAGATTCATATTGGACGGACCGAATGCCGCCCTGATCCGGCTGACGCTGTATGTGTCCCCAAGATCCACCGTGAACAGCTCCACAGGTGTGTCAGTCCCGGAAGCATCCGGCAGGCTTCCGCCTGGCACGCTCCAATAACTCTCTTCTGTTTCCACATAGGAACCGTCTGCTTTGCTGCTTTCCGGCAGGACAACATTATAGTCCTTTTCCATGACTTCCAGAAGCTGTTCTTCATTGTCAAACGATGTAGAGACGCTGAGCGCATCCATGATCGTTTCATTTTTTACGACAGGACGGCGGTCCCGGTAGTCTGTATCCACTTTCTCAACATCCACTGTATAATCAGTGGTATCTCCATTGTCAGATACTTCTACCTTAACTTCATGGCTGCCCGGTTCGCTCACATTGACTGTAAAATATCCTTCATCGTTCAGATCACTGCCGTTTACCCGTACCTCGGCAGTATCCGACTCGGCAAAGGGATATACCTTTATCTCATTGACCGAACTGTACGCCGTGCCTTCATACTCTGTGATCTCCGGCGCAAATCCGGTGTCATTGACCGTAACCCCGTCAGGAATCTCTCCCAGCGGAGTAAGCTCGTATACCCGGTCAATGATCAGGTTCTCAAGCTCAGGCGCATCGGAATCGGCTGCCTCTGCGCGGACTGCCGGTACAAATGTAACTAATGTTGAGCATAAAACCGTAAAAGTGCAGAGAAAGCTGAGCAGACTCTTTCTGCGCTTTCTCCGTGTACATGTTCCGTATGCTTTCGTCTTTTGCATAAAACCGTCCCCCTTGTTTGTGCTTTCTGCATACTTTCTCAATAATACTATCTATTGTATCACACAAATTATTGCTCAACAATATTTTCCAAATATTTTTATTGTGTACTTTTAATATTTTTTTACCGCACGTCCCGCATCGGATTGTTATTTTATCATAAATTCCACAAATACAGAATTACTCACATCTATCCCCTGTTCTGTCAGCCGCAGCCGGTCTCCTTCTCTTTTCATAAGTCCCAGACCATCAAAGCGCCTGATCTGGTTTCCGTAAACTTCTTCTATTGTTCTTCCGAAATTTTCCCGGAACTCCCGGCAGGATATTCCGTTTGTCTTCCGCAGCCCGAGAAACATAAACTCTTCCATCTGATCTTCTGTCGTAAGCACCTCTATCTCCTCAGCGGCAGGTCCGGGCCGGCCGGCTCCCGCGCACAATGACCGGCTTAAGTCCGGATCTCCGAAGATTTCCATATATTTTCTCATATCCGAGGTATTGTGAAACCTTTGTTCTTCCACAAGGGACGAAGCCCCCAGTCCCAGTCCCAGATATGGTTTTCTCTCCCAGTACCCGAGGTTGTGTCTGCACTCATATCCCTGCTTTGCGTAATTTGAGATCTCATATCTGTGATATCCGTACTCCTCCAGGACAGCCTCTGTCATCTGATAGATCCGCCTCTCCGTATCCTCATCCGGCAGCATCGGAAGAGCGCCGCCACATAGATCTTTTTCTCCGCTTCCGTATCTTTCGTAGAACGGCGTCCCCTCTTCTATGATCAGACTGTACGCGGAAAGATGTTCCGGTCCAAGCTCTGCCGCCGTGCGGAGGGTGCGTTCCCAGCTTTCCTCTGTCTGTCCCGGTATGGCAGAGATCAGGTCTATATTGATATTTCGGAATCCGGCTCTTCTGACAAGTTCCCATGTATCCCGAAAATTCTCTAAAGTGTGGATCCTTCCCAGCATCTTAAGCTCTCTGTCATCCGCCGACTGAAGCCCGATGCTCAGCCTGTTAATGCCGCATTGCCTCCATGCATGAGCTTTGTCCTTGGTTACAGTGCCGGGGTTAACCTCCATTGTGATCTCTGCCTCTCCGCTGATATCAAAATTTTCCCGCAGAGACGAAAAAATCAGGGCGGTGTCCTCCCCTGTCAATACAGAAGGAGTCCCTCCGCCCAGAAATACCGTGCTGATACGGTAACCGCTGTAAGCTTCTTTCCGGTTTTCTATTTCTCGGAGAAGCGCCTCTGTGTAGGCTGCCTTCTCCGCCTCCCCCGCCGGTCCGGAGAGAAAATCACAGTACGCGCATTTTTTCACGCAAAACGGGATATGCACATACAATTCCAATTCCTTTTTCACGATACTGCTCCTTTTATACAGATACGTTCCCTCATCAGTCATCGTCCAGTTTCAGCACGCTCATGAATGCCTTCTGCGGGATTTCCACATTACCTACCTGGCGCATACGTTTCTTTCCTTCTTTCTGCTTTTCAAGCAGCTTCTTCTTACGGGAAATATCGCCTCCGTAGCACTTCGCAAGTACATCCTTTCTCATTGCTTTCACAGTCTCGCGGGCAATGATCTTGCTTCCGATCGCCGCCTGGATCGGGATCTCGAAAAGCTGCCTCGGGATCTCTGCTTTGAGCTTCTCGCACATCTTCCTTCCTCTCTCGTATGCGCTTCCGGCAAAAACGATAAAGGACAGGGCATCCACTTCTTCTTTATTTATAAGAATATCCAGTTTCACCAGCTCGGACCGCTGATATCCCATCATTTCATAATCAAAGGACGCGTATCCCCTTGACCTTGATTTCAGCGCGTCAAAGAAATCATAGATGATCTCGTTGAGCGGGAGATGGTAATTGAGAACCGCGCGTTTCTCCTCAATGTACTCCATCCCCTGATAAATACCACGCCTCTCCTGACAAAGATCCATGATCGCCCCGATATACTCTGACGTCACCATGATCTCTGCCTTGACCATGGGTTCTTCCATATAATCGATCTCCGCCGGATCCGGCATATTTGTCGGATTCGTCAGGTCAATAACTTCTCCGTTTGTCTTGTGGATCTTATAAATAACGCTTGGCGCGGTAGTCACAAGATCCAGATTGTACTCTCTCTCCAGCCTCTCCTGGATGATTTCCAGATGAAGGAGCCCCAGGAACCCGCAACGGAATCCGAATCCCAGGGCAACAGATGTCTCTGCCTCGAACTGCAGGGCAGCATCATTGAGCTGAAGCTTTTCAAGTGCATCTCTCAAGTCCGGATACTTCGCTCCGTCCGCAGGGTAAAGCCCGCAGTACACCATGGGATTGACCTTCTTATATCCCGGCAGCGGCTCTGCGCACGGAACCTGGGCGTTGGTGATCGTGTCGCCTACCCGCGTCTCTTTTACGTTTTTCAGGCTTGCCGTAATATAACCTACCATTCCGGCATCCAGTTCCTCGCACGGGATAAACTGTCCAGCTCCGAATGTGCCGACCTCCACGACCTCCGCCTTTGCACCGGTCGCCATCATGAGGATAGGGGTTCCTTTCCGCACAGTTCCCTGCTTGATCCTGCAGAACACAATAACCCCTTTGTAAGAGTCATATTTCGAATCAAAGATGAGCGCCTGGAGGGGCGCATCCGGATCACCCTGCGGAGCCGGAATCTTTTTCACGATCTGCTCCAGCACTTCATGGACATTCTGCCCGGTCTTTGCTGAAATGAGCGGAGCATCGTCCGCTTCAATGCCAATGACATCCTCAATCTCTTCCTTGACCCGTTCGGGATCCGCGCTCGGCAGATCGATCTTATTGATCACAGGCATCACGTCCAGGTCATGGTCCAGCGCCAGATACACATTTGCCAGCGTCTGCGCCTCCACCCCCTGCGCCGCGTCCACTACAAGGATCGCGCCGTCGCAGGCAGCAAGGCTTCTGGATACTTCATAGTTAAAGTCCACATGTCCCGGGGTATCAATAAGGTTGAAGATATACTCCTCCCCGTCATCTGCCTTGTACACTGTTCGGACTGCCTGGGCTTTGATCGTAATGCCTCTTTCCCTTTCCAGATCCATATTGTCCAGCACCTGGGACTGCATCTCCCGGCTGGTCAGAAGACCGGTCATCTCTATGATCCGGTCCGCCAGGGTTGATTTTCCATGATCAATATGCGCAATAATACAAAAATTTCTTATCTTACTCTGATCTATAACTGACACTTTCTTTCCTCCAATCCCGGTTCAGTGCGCGGAGTGCTTCACAAGGAAAAGCTCCACCGCAAGATGATCTGTCAGAAGTCCCGTTTTGACCCGCTGCTCGATATCCGCTCCTTCTTCCATAGCTGCCCTTAATTCTTTTGAGTGGAACCGTTTCGCCTGATCCATATATCTCCCCGCAGCAAAAGGATGGAGCCCTGCTTTTGAAGCGATCTCCTTTCTCCCGTATCCCTGTTTTAAAAGAGCCTTCACATGGAAAAGGATCCGGTACTCCCTGGTCAGAAGAAAAAGGATCCGCATAGGCGGCTCTTTCAGGGCGAGCAGTTCATAATACAGGTCCAGCGCTTTCCTCTGATTCTTGTCCGCGACCGCGTTGACCATCTCAAAGATATGGCTTGTGATCTGGGTGACGCATACGGCGTCCACATCCTGCCTTGTAAGGGCATCTCTGTCAATGGCATAACACGTCAGTTTTTCCATTTCCCTGATGATATTCTCCATATCCGTACCCACTTTATTTAAAAAGTACGCGATATCCGCCGGTTCCATAGTCTTATGTTCTTTTTTTACAAGGCTCTGGACCCATCGCCGGAGTGTGTTCTCATCCTGTACGCCCAGCTCCGCGATATACCCCTTTGCCTTTACTGCCTTATACAGCTTGCTGCGTTTGTCCACTTCGTTTTCAATAAAAATGAAATACGTAGTTTCAGGCAGCCCTCCGCTGATATAATCTGCCATATCCGCGCCGGAATTTTTGAAAAATCCGGTATTTTCAAATACGATCAGTCTGCGCTCCGAGAAAAACGGCAGCGTCTCCGCCAGATCTATAACCTCTTTGACATCTGTATTCTTTCCCTCGTAGTACGCATAGTTCATCGTATCGCCTTCGGGGAGCATCGCCCTGATAAAGCGTTCCTTGTACTGCTTCTTCAGGTACGCCTCCTCCCCGCACAACAGATAGATCTGTTTGAAATTTCCCGTCTTTAAATCTTCATTCAGACTTTTCACATTATCAGTCCTCTTCTTCCGTCTGTACGGAATAGGTCTGTCTCTTTCTCGCCATTTCGTCGCTTGCCAGATATTCATCGTATGTCGTGATCTTATCGATGAGCTGTCCGCCCGGCACGATCTCCATGATCCGGTTGGCTGTCGTCTGCACGATCTGATGGTCTCTTGAAGTAAACAGCAGCACTCCCGGGAATTTGATCAGACCGTTGTTGAGCGCGGTGATCGCCTCCATATCCAGATGGTTTGTAGGCTCGTCAAGAAGAAGGACATTTGCCCCGGAGATCATCATTTTTGAGAGCAGGCACCGCACTTTTTCTCCTCCGGATAATACTTTGATCTTTTTCACGCCGTCCTCCCCTGAGAACAACATACGTCCGAGGAAACCGCGGACATAAGTCACATCCTTTTCCTCAGAATACTGTGTCAGCCACTCGGTAATATTGTAGTCGCTGTCAAATTCGCCGCCGAAATCCTTCGGGAAATATGCCTGTGATGTGGTCACGCCCCATTTATAGGTACCTTCATCCGGTTCCATCTCCCCGATCAGGATCTTAAAGAGCACTGTTTTAGCGAGCTCATTTCCACCGACAAAAGCGACCTTGTCATCATGTCCCAGGGTAAAACTGATATTGTCAAGTATCTTCTCTCCATCGATAGTTTTTGAAAGGCCTTCAACCGTGAGCACCTCGTTTCCGATCTCTCTGTTCGGGCGGAAATCAATATACGGGTACTTTCTGCTGGACGGCTTGATCTCATCGAGCTGGATCTTCTCAAGAGCGCGCTTCCTGGATGTCGCCTGTTTGGACTTGGAAGCGTTGGCGCTGAACCGCGCGATAAATTCCTGGAGCTCTTTGATCTTCTCTTCTTTCTTCCTGTTCGCTTCCTTCATCTGACGTATCAAAAGCTGGCTGGACTCATACCAGAAATCATAGTTTCCGGCATAAAGCTGAATTTTGCCGTAATCAATATCCGCAATTTGTGTACATACCTTATTTAAGAAGTAACGGTCGTGGGACACGACAATAACCGTATTATCAAAGTTGATGAGGAACTCCTCCAGCCACGCAATGGCATCCAGGTCAAGATGGTTAGTCGGCTCGTCCAGAAGCAGGATGTCCGGGTTGCCGAATAATGCCTGGGCGAGAAGTACCTTGACCTTCTCAGGTCCTGTCAGCTCCTTCAGGTATTTATAATGAAGGTCCGTCTCAATACCAAGTCCGTTTAAGAGGGACGCAGCGTCAGACTCCGCCTCCCAGCCGTTCATGGTCGCAAATTCCGCCTCCAGTTCGCTTGCGCGGATTCCGTCTTCATCCGTAAAATCCTCTTTTGCATAGATCACTTCTTTTTCCTTCATGATCTCATACAGCCTTGCATTTCCCATAATAACTGTGTCAAGCACAGGGTATTCGTCATATTTAAAGTGATCCTGCTGCAAGAATGAAAGTCTTTCTCCCGGCGTGATAACTACTTCTCCCTTGGTCGGTTCGAGCTGTCCGGAAAGAATCTTAAGGAAGGTTGACTTTCCCGCGCCGTTGGCGCCGATCAGACCATAGCAGTTGCCTTCTGTAAATTTGATATTTACATCTTCAAAGAGCGCTTTTTTCCCTACTCGCAGCGTCACATTATTTGCACTGATCATTCTTGTATCTCCTTATCATTATAAAAATTGTTTACAGGATATCCGGCAGAGGCTTCTGCCTTGAGAGCATACTTATGCACTATCGCTTATCTTAACATGGGCGGAGCGTAAAATCAATCACTCGGGCACACATTATGTATGTGTTTCCCCAGTGGATTACTGCCCTGTTTTCGACTTTTTCGGTCGAAAATCGTCGAACCTTTCTTATTGTATGTCATATTTCTGCAATTTACGATAATATAGGTGTGCAAAATGAACAGGCATCTCAGATCAGAGAGGGGCATACATATGACTTATGAACAAATTATAATCAGCACTCTTGACTCATTCGGAGTCAGCCGTTCTTACACAGGTTATGATTATGTGGTCCACGGACTCCTTCTCATTATTGAAGACCGGGATCGTTTGGACTGCATCACAAAATCTCTGTACCTGGATATTGCCAGTCATTTTCATACAAGCTGGAACTGTGTAGAAAAAAATATGAGAACGGTAGTCACTTCCGTCTGGGAATCTCACAACGCAGAACTTCTCGAACTTATCTTCAGCAAATCCCATCGGGACAGAAAACCAACGAATAAAGAATTTATGAAATATATGTATGATTATGTCATACATACAGGCCGCCACATCCAAAACAGCGGCAAAAATCTATCTGTTCTTTGCCCGATCTCCAATCAATACTGTGAATCATTGATGCTCTTTTATGTCAGGCTTTCACGGATACTGGAATAACGGCAGGAGGCGGATCCTCCGCCTCCTGTACACACGCAGCGCCCGCACTATAATCCTCTCTCCGTACGGATCATTTCCCTTATCGCTTCCACTGCTGTCCTGACAGCGCCATCCGTGTCATGCACCTGATGGTTCTCAAGACCGTGTTTTTCTCTCTCCTGGTTGGCGATGGCAAGGAATATGGAACCGACCCGCACCCGCCGGTAGGCGCCCACGATAAAGAGCGCTGCGGATTCCATTTCCGAAGCCACACACCCCATGCGCAGCCATGCCTCCCATTTATCCATAAGTTCATAGCTGACCGGATGTTTCTCAGGCTGATGCTGTCCGTAAAAGGAATCCTTGCACTGCACGACGCCGGTATGGCAGGTCATGCCCAGCCTTTTTGCCGCGTTTACAAGGGCGTTCGTCACTTCCAGATCCGGGACGGCCGGATACTCAATGGGCGCATACTCTCTGCTGGTCCCCTCCATACGGATGGCACCTGTGGCGATAACCAGATCGCCGCCGCACACTTCCGTCTGCATTCCGCCGCATGTTCCCACCCGAATAAACGTATCCGCACCGCAGCTGCAGAGTTCCTCCAGAGCTATGGATGCAGAAGGACCTCCGATCCCCGTACTTGTCACGCTCACTTTCTCTCCGTCCAGAGTCCCTGTATATGTCACAAACTCCCTGCTGTCTGCTGCAAGATACGGATTTTCAAAATACTGCGCTATTTTTTCACACCGCTTGGGATCTCCCGGAAGAATCACATATTTTCCCACATCTCCCGGCTTCAGTCCCACATGGTATTGTATCCCTGCTCCTTCTGTGTAATCTACCATTCCTGTCAGCTCCTTTCTCATTCCGCCTGCTTTGCCAGTTTTACGATCCTGCTCGTCCCGAGGCGGTCCGCCCCCAGTTTCAGGAAACGCTCTGCATCTTCCAGAGAGGATATTCCTCCAGCCGCTTTGATCTTCACACCGCTGCCAACATGTTCTGCAAACAGCCGGATATCGTCAAACGCAGCGCCCGCCCCTCCAAATCCCGTGGAGGTCTTAATATAGTCCGCCCCTGCGCGAGTCACCGTCCCGCAGAGCTGTATTTTTTCCTCGTCTGTAAGAAAACATGTTTCAATGATAACCTTCAGGATCCTGCCTCTCGCCGCTTTTTTTACCGCACGGATCTCCTCTTCGACCAGATCATACAGCCCGTCCTTTACCCATCCGAGATTAATCACCATATCCACCTCGTCCGCGCCGTTTTTCACCGCATCCTCCGCTTCGGCGGCCTTTATTTCCGCAGTGTTATATCCGTTGGGAAAACCGATGACTGTGCACACGTTCATTTTATCTCCCACATATTCTTTTGCCCGGCGTACATATGCGGGAGGTATGCACACGGAAGCGGTCCGGTACTCCATTGCTTCATCACACAATCTTCTTATTTCTTCCCACGACGCTGTCTGGCTGAGCAGCGTGTGATCTACATATCCTAAAACCTCTTCGATCCTCATCCGATCTTCTCCTTTACAATCTTATATCTCACAGTCTGAATCCCATCGGAGCAAGCTCGTCCAATGTATATATCTGATACTGTTCCAGGTTTACTGCCAGTATAATCTCGAAATCAGGGCTGCAGAACTCCAGCATAACCTGCCTGCACACCCCGCAGGGCGGGCAGAACTCCTCCGGTTCTTTCTCTCCCGGACCGCCTGCAATACAGATTGCACGGAAGCTTCGCTCTCCCTCACTCACCGCTTTGAAAATTGCAGTCCGCTCAGCACAGTTAGTCGGGGTATAGGCGCTGTTTTCAATATTGCATCCTGTATACACCTCCCCGCTCTCAGTGAGCAGCGCAGCCCCCACCCGGAAAAACGAATAGGGCGCATAGGCATTCTTCCGCTGTTCCAGCGCCGCACGGATCAGCTTCTGTATTTCTTTTTTCTCCAGCATGTCTGTCCCCCTCCTTCTATGTATCCTGCAAAGGATCAGGCTGCTGCTCCTGTCAGGACAGCCCGATCCTTTTTTCACTTTTAGTATTCACACAGAACGATCACCTTCTGGGGCGTCGTCTGTGCCGGAATACTGAACGTAGTTGTCGTATAGTAGACGAGCAGTTCTGAATTTTCCGGACTGCATGTATACTGCTGCCCGTTGAGTGTCTGCACATTCGTAGTCGGACCGATGTTCAGACGCAGCGTGTTATCCGAAGAAGTCAGATTGTCATCAAAATAATCAAGTTTTACCTGCTGGTTTCTGCGCAGAGACGTGACCAGCTCTGCGCGATACTGGGGCGGATACACCGCCGGTACAGGGAGATTTGCGTCATAGAATGCCGCGATCCGCATCCCGGGGCGGAGACGCACATTGTCCACAATCGTCGTATCTCCTGTCACCACCACATTCACAATATTGGAATTACTGATCAGAGACACCATCATCGTACAGCAGGAATCTCCCCTGTTAATACTCTGTATGATGCCCTCCACACTCTCAAAAGTCTCGTATGCCATAGCAGAAAGAACTCCTTTCCAGCCACATGATCTTCTCTCTATCATAGTATGCATACCAGTCTGCTTATGACCATAATACACATCTTTATATTGCTTTTCAGTGTCTCTGCGACATATCGCTGTACACTTCACAGAACCTCGCGGCAAAGGATGCCTGCTCTCCGGCCATCGAGAGGTGGGATACATCCCCGATCTTCAGCCCTCGGAAATACGCGCTGCCTTTTTCCCTCTCCTCCGTAACCACTTCTGTGACAGAAGACGGCGCCAGCGCCAGGCTGTGCCACATTGTAAAAGGCGAGAGATTCCACAGATGAGCCAGGAGCGCGCATGTAATCCCGAAATGACAGAAAAACGTCACAGTCTCTGTGCTTTCTCTCTCCACTCTGTAATGCCTTCCATCCCGGACATATCCCCGCGCTGCCAGAAACCTGTCGAATTTTTCAGTAACATCATCATATACCTGCACCGCATCCGAATATCTGCTGATCTCAGACTCTCTCCACAAAATGCCGTCAGAATATTCCCTGTGTTCCGTCCAGTAGGAAGGGATCACGTCCCAGACGATCCTGGGCTTATATATGCCGTTCTCTTTTTCTGCGTTCGGATATGCCGGCCTTAAGTGCGCCGCCTGTTCCAGATCGATCTGTGCAGGAAATTCCTGAAGCCAGTCCAGTGTCTCTGCCGTTTTGCCCAATTTTTTCAGGCTGTACTCCGCCGTTGCCTGAGCTCTGCCGAGAGGTGAGACATAACACTCTCCCATGTCTAACGCTTCCGCCCTCGCGGCGAGGGCAGAGGCTTCGCGCCGTCCTTTCTCAGTCAGTGTATCATTCGCATAATCCGGATCTCCATGCCGGATAAACAATATCCTCATTCGCTTCCTCCTTTGCGGTCTATCCGCTGATTTATTTCAAGTCCAGTTCTCCTGCCAGCCATCGTTCCGCCAGCTCGGTCCAGAGTCCCGCCTCGCCCAGCAGCCCGCGCAGCCATTCCTTTACTTCCGGCGTCCAGCGTTCCCTTTTCCTGCCGTCCAGGGCGAACTCCCGGATCATCTCTTCGCCCTCAGCCGGGGCAAGGGACGTCTTCCCGGTCATCACTGCTTCCGCCAGCATGCGGATCTGTTCGAGAGTATAGAGTTCTTCACTCTCCTTATCCAGCCACTCTTCTGTCGCCACAGACATCCCGTGTATCCCGTCAGAGAAGACATGATGCGCGTAAGATACTCCCGCCTTTCTGCACGCCTCGGCAAAGAGATAACTGTTCTCAACCGGCACGCTGGCATCGGTGGCTGTCTGCCACAGGAAGCAGGGAGGCGTATCTTCTGTCACATGCTTTTCCAGAGACATATACTCCAGATCTTTCTCATCCGGATCTGTTCCAAGGAGCGCGCGGAATGATTCCCGATTCGCATATTTCCCGGCGGTAATGACCGGATAGCACAGAACCGCCGCGTCCGGGCGGTTTGATATTTCTTCATACTCCGGGTTCGGATCCTCGATGTCCTCGAAATGTACGCACAGAGATGCACAGAGATGACCTCCGGCAGAAAAGCCGCACACCGCGGCCTTCAGCGGATCAATATTCCACTGTGCAGCGCGGGCGCGGATGATCCTCACCGCCCTTGAAATATCCCTGAGGGGCTGTCTTCCCAGCGGCGCTTCCAGTTCATCCAGATGGTTTACTGTGTAAACAAGAACGAATACATTATAGCCTGCCCGGTAAAATTCCAGAGCCGGGAGGTTTCCCTCATACGGAGAAGCATACCTGTATGCCCCTCCGGGCGCCACGACCATTGCCGGCCGGATTTTATCATCCTCATGTATATAACTCACTATAAAGGGAATAAATCCATATGCGGCAGGGTATGCATATTCCTCTTCCTCCCATATCACAATCCTCTCTCCGATCAAATTGACCTCCTCCTCTCTTCAGCAAAACGGACAGAGCGCTTCCGCCAATACCGGCAGAAACTCTCTGTCCGCCAGAAAGCCTGTCTTTTATTATAATTCCACGTCTTTTAAGTACGGATTCTCCGCCTCATAAAATTTCTCTTCCTCAACTACACGCGCCAGTTCCATATCGATCGGCATTTTTCCAAGCACCGGCACGCCCATTTCCGATGCGATCTGGTCAATATGACTCTCTCCGAATACCTTGATTTCTTTTCCGCAGTCCGGACATTTCACATAACTGTAATTCTCTACAACCCCGAGCACCGGAATGTTCATCTGCTCCGCCATATTGGCCGCCTTCTTCACGATCATCTGGACAAGGTCCTGAGGAGACGTTACGATCACCACGCCGTCCACAGGCAGAGACTGGAACACTGTCAGCGGCACATCGCCTGTTCCGGGCGGCATATCCACAAAGAGATAATCAATGTCACCCCACATTACATCTGTCCAGAACTGCTTTACGACACCTGCGATGATCGGACCTCTCCAGATCACCGGTTCAGATTCGTCCTCCAGCAGCAGGTTCACAGACATGATCCTTGTCCCATCCTTTGCCGTACAAGGCAGGATACTGTCCTCTGTACCTCTCGCCTTCTCATGTATCCCGTACATTTTCGGGATGGACGGACCTGTAACATCCGCGTCAAGGATACCGACTGTATAGCCCTTTTCTCTCATCAGCCTGGCAAGCGACGCCGTGACGAGAGATTTTCCCACTCCGCCCTTTCCGCTGACCACACCGATCACTTTCTTTATCGACGAGTACATGTTCATCGGCTCGCGGAAATCTGTCTTCTTGCTCGTACAGGAATCGGCATGCGCGCATCCTGCGCAGGATTCCTCTGTACATCCGTTTGTATTCTGTTCTTCTGGCATAATTCTTTTACCTTCTCTCTGATAATTTAATCCTTTGACGGATTTCGTCCTTCAGCAGATCCTCATATCATCTCCTGCTTTTGCGTCCGCCTGCTTCTGTTAGTATAACATATTCCTCCGGAATCTTACACATTATTTTATAACAGATCGATCCTGTCTCACAAAATCATCTGCTGCCGTTCATCCTCATACCGCTCCCTGAGCGGCAGATGCGTCTCTGGTCACATCTCTCAGCCACTTACAGCTCCTGTACCGCCAGGACGTGATCGGAATCTTGATGATCTCATCACTCATCAGGATCATGTATACAACCGGCACGCTCAGCTTAAATACAAAGGCAGCCAGGAATCCCAGGAGAATGGAGCAGCACCACATCGTGCTCACATCCAGGATCAGACCGAACCTCGTATCCCCGCCTGACCGGAATATTCCAACCACCATAGTGGTATTGAACGCCTGTCCCACTACAAAATAAGACATTACAAAAAACATGATCCTCAGGTAATCTTTCGCTTCCGCCGAAAGAGACAGAAAAGCTGTTGCAATAGGCGAGGCAATAAGGATAACCGCCCCTCCCAGCATGCCCATGATCAGGCTGAGCCCGATGAACCTCTTCGCATAAGCGCGGGCATGCTCCATCTTTTTCTCCCCGATCGTCTTCCCGAGATAGATCGCCGCCGCGCTGGAAAGTCCGAATGAAACGACCGTCGCAAGTTGCCTTGCCACCTGTGCCACAGAATTTGCCGCCACTACAGGGCTTCCCATGTGTCCCAGGATCGCCGTATTCGCAGCAGTGCCAAGCCCCCACATCACCTCATTGATAACCACGGGAAGGGCATATTTCATAAAGTCGCTGAACAGCACCTTATCTGTATGGATCACATATCGCAGCCTCAGCTTAATATCCTTATTAAACAGCCTGGCGTAGCCTGCTACCAGGATAACTTCCAGTATTCTGGCACAAAGCGTGCCCAGAGCAGCCCCGCTCACTCCCATTGCCGGGAGTCCGAGAAGACCGAAAATAAAAATCGAATTCATGATAATATTGCAGATCAGTGACAGCAGATACACAACAGTGGCAACGATCACTCGCTCTACGCTTCTCATGATATACAGGTATGCCTGCGTGATCCCGATCATAATATATGTAAACGCAACGATTCGCAGATACCTGATTCCCTCGGCTATGACCACAGGATCACTGGTAAATATCTTAAGAAGCATTCCCGGGACCGCAAGGGCTGCAACAGTAAAAAGGGCAGTTACAAAAACTGCCGATTTTACTGCTATCCCGAGGATCTTTTCAATAGCATCCCTGTCGCCCTTTCCCCAGTACTGGGCCGTCAGAACTGTTGCTCCGGAGGTCAGCCCGAACAGGAACAGTGTCATGATATACTGAACCTGCCCGGCGAGAGACGCGCCTGACAGCGCATCTTCCCCCACTGCTCCAAGCATGATCACATCTGCCGCAGTCACTCCTACATTAATCAGATTTTGAAGCGCCATGGGCACCACAAGAGCGATGACCGTACGATAAAACTTTCTCCATTCGATGCCCAAACGATCCTGTTCTCTTTTCATCAGCATAGCTTATTCTCTTTTCCGAATCTCGTTCCTATTCTTTCCCGTTGAAGCAGTAGGTACATACTTTACACGGCTCCAGCCCGATGGATTCCAGAAGGTCATCCAGCCTGTGGAATCTCAGTGTCGTAAAGTTCTGGATCCTGCGGATTTCCTCTACCATCTCCGCGTAACGGCAGGAATCCGGATCTGCATACTCTTCCAGCACTTCTGCCGGGCAGTCCGCCCCCTCTTTTTCCTGTATGATGCGTCTTGTGATCAGGTCCAGATCTGACTTTGATCTGGAGAAGTTCAAAAATTTGCAGCCGTAAACAAGCGGCGGGCATGCCGGACGCACATGAACTTCTTTTGCGCCGCTTTTATAGAGGAATTCTGTCGTTTCGCGCAGCTGGGTCCCTCTCACGATCGAGTCATCGATAAGAAGGAGCTTTTTATTTTCGATCAAAGCCTTGACCGGTATCAGTTTCATGCGCGCGATCAGATCTCTCTGGCTCTGGTTCGTAGGCATAAAGGATCTGGGCCATGTAGGAGTGTATTTGATAAACGGACGGGCATATGGGATGCCGGATTCATTTGCGTATCCGATAGCATGCGCCACGCCGGAGTCCGGAACCCCGGCTACAATGTCCGGATGCACACTGCTGCCATCCCTTTTCGCCAGCATGCTTCCGCATTTATAACGCATCTCCTCAACATTCACTCCTTCGTAGGAGGATGTCGGATATCCGTAATATACCCAGAGGAAGGAACAGATCTTCATTTCTTTTCCCGGTTCTACCAGAGTCTCTACCCCCTCAGGCGTAATGAACGCCACTTCTCCGGGACCAAGCTCTTTGTAATCATTGTATCCCAGATTGATATATGCGAAGTTTTCAAAGGAGACACAGTAAGCATCCTCTTTCCTTCCGATCACAAGCGGGGTCCTTCCAAAGCGGTCTCTCGCCGCGTAAAGTCCGTCCTTTGTCATGAGCAGGAGAGTCAGAGAACCATCCACGATCTTCTGTGCATACTGGATCCCCTCCACCAGGCTTGCCTTCTTGCAGATCAGGGAAGCGACCAGCTCCGTGGCATTAATCTTTCCGCCGCTCATTTCCTGAAAATGAGAATGTCCTTCATTGAAAGCGCGCCTCAGCAGTTCTTCCTCATTATTGATCTTTCCCACTGTAACAATTGCAAAACTGCCGTGATGGGACTGGATCAGAAGTGGCTGTGGTTCGTAATCCGAGATGCATCCGATCCCGAGGTTTCCTTTCATTTCTTCTACATCCCGCTCAAATTTGGTACGGAACGGAGAATTTTCTATATTGTGGATCGCGCGGCAGAACTCCCCGTCGCCGTACGCCGCCATCCCGCCTCTTCTCGTTCCCAGATGAGAATGGTAATCCACTCCGTAAAAAAGTTCCAGTATACAATCCTTCTTCGATGCAACTCCGAAAAATCCACCCATTAAAATATGCCTCCTTCATCATCAGAGCCTCCACTCGGCTCTGCGTCTGCTTCCTTTATGATTATCCTAATACAGAATAAAGGAAACAGTATAAAAAAGTCAAGACCGGGTTTTCTTTGCCCTTATTACTGTTTTCGTTTATAATAGATATAAAACAGGGCGATAGAAAAACAAGATAGGAGGGCTACTATGACAATGCATGCAGCAGATATGGTGATCGTCTCGGCACAGCAGCTCCGGCCGATAGATACCATAGACGGCTTTCAGGTCCGTCCCGGATTCTTCCGGGATTTCGGAGCCACGATCATTCCGGGCGGAGTAAATTTCACCGTTCAGTCCCACGGGGCAGATTCCATCGAGCTGCTCCTGTTCCACCGCGGAGCTGAAGAACCCTTTGCGGAACTTAAGTTTCCTGACAATTACAGGATCGGTTTTGTATATTCGATGATCGTGTTCGGACTTGATGTTGAAGAGTTTGAATATGCCTACCGTGTAGACGGTCCTTATGATGAAGAAAAGGGGCTTCGCTTCGACCGGACAAAAATCCTCCTTGACCCCTATGCCCGCGCGGTCACGGGTCAGAGCCGCTGGGGACACAAAAACAACGTCCGGCACGGCTACCGCGCCCGTGTCGTGCGTTCAAATTTTGACTGGGGCAGAGAACGGACCAGCCAGATCCCCATGGAGGACCTTATTATTTATGAAACGCATGTCAGGGGCTTTACAAAAGACCCATCTTCCGGAACAGCCTGTCCCGGAACTTTCCATGCGCTCAAAGAAAAAATCCCTTATCTGAAAAATCTCGGGATCAATGCAGTGGAACTGATGCCTATCTTTGAATTTGACGAGATGAGGGACGCCCGGCTTATCGATGAAAATCAGCTTCTTGACTACTGGGGGTATAACCCGGTCAGCTTCTTCGCCCCGAATACAAGTTACTGCTCAGCTCTGGAATATAACCGTGAAGGGCTGGAACTGAAAAATATGATCAAGGAACTGCACGATAACGGAATAGAAGTGATCCTTGATGTCGTGTTCAACCATACCGCAGAGGGAAATGAGCTCGGTCCGTGCTTCTCTTTCAAAGGTTTTGACAATAATGTTTATTATATGCTTACCCCTGAGGGAAAATATTACAATTTCAGCGGCTGCGGGAATACCCTGAACTGTAACCATCCTGTGGTACAGGAGATGATCCTGGACTGTCTGCGCTATTGGGTCATTGAATACAGAGTGGATGGGTTCCGCTTTGACCTTGCTTCCATCCTCGGGCGAAACGAGGATGGCGTGCCCATGAATCAGCCTCCTCTTCTGCGCAACCTTGCCTTTGACTCCATCCTCGGTAATGTCAAACTGATCGCAGAGGCATGGGACGCGGGCGGCCTCTACCAGGTCGGCTCTTTTCCGTCCTGGAAGCGGTGGGCTGAGTGGAACGGGCGATACCGGGACGACATGCGCTGTTTCCTGAAAGGAGATGCCGGCATGGCGCACATTGCCGCACAGCGCATGATCGGATCGCCTGACTTATACGATCCTGTCTACCGGGGCGGCAATGCTTCCGTAAATTTCCTCACCTGTCATGACGGCTTCACTCTATACGATCTGTACAGTTATAACCAGAAACACAATGAAGCAAACGGCTGGGGGAACACAGACGGCTACAATGACAACAACAGCTGGAACTGTGGAACTGAAGGCAGCACGGATGATCCCGATATCCTCGCTCTCCGGATCAGGATGATCAAAAACGCCTGCACAGTCCTCATGTGCAGCCGCGGAACTCCTATGTTCCTGTCAGGAGATGAGTTCGGAGATACACGTTACGGCAATAATAATCCCTACTGTCAGGACAATGAAATTTCCTGGCTGGACTGGACATTGCTGGAAAAAGAGCCTAACCGGGATTTGTTTGAATTCTTCCGTTATATGATCACTTTCCGAAAAAAGCATCCCTCCATCCGAAAGGACCTGGAACCCAGCTATATCGGTTTCCCATCCATGAGTGTCCACGGGCTCACCCCATGGGAGCCGGACGCTCCGGAAAGTTCCTATGCTGCGTCCGTCTTATTCGCAGGATATGATGAGGATACCAGAAAAGAAGATCTTGTTTATGTTGCCGTAAATTCCCACTGGCAGACGGCTGAGTTGACTCTCCCCGATCTGCCGGAAGGGTATGCATGGAAGATCGCAGTCAACACAGGAGATCCCCTGCAGCAGACCTTCGAGGAAGGCGAAATGCCGGCTGCCGGGAAACAGCTGCTCCTCGGAGAGCGGTCGGTGATCGTATTCGTGGGGGAAAATCTGGATTTGTGTGTGAGGACGGGAGGCGGAAAAACGTCCGAAAACCGCAGGTTATTTTAAGACGTATTCGTGGCGGGCGGGGATGTGGCTCAGGTTCCGGTTCCACATCCCCAAATACGGTTTGTAATACTAATCTGCCGTTTTCGGACAGTTATCTTTCAGATGTCCCGCGCACAAATCCAGAATGCCCCTCAGTCGTCGCTGTCGTATCCGCTGTCTTCGGAGGCGTCGTATCCGCTGTCCCCGCTGCTGTCATATCCGGAATCTTCCGGGGCTGCTGCCGGCTGCTGCGGCTGGACGGGAACTGAAGGCGCCGGAGTTTCGGGCCCGGCCGGAGCGGGCTCGGAATTTTCTTCCTGTGACGACGTATCGGGAATCGGGATTGTAATGGACTGGGGCTCCTCGATCGGCGAATCTTCTTCGATATTGATTGTGCCGGTGCGGATGTCCACGGTAATCGACTGTTCTTTCAGATGTTCATAGAGGGAATCCGCCAGGTCATTTTCTGTCTGCGAAGTCCATTTAGTGCTGTCAGAGTCTGCGAGAAGACCGATCTGACCGCCGTCTTCCAGATAATTCATTTCGATGGCAAGATCTGCCAGCTCATCAGCGGCTTGTTCCGCGTCTTTTCCTTTGTAATTGTAATCCTTTAACAATGCCTTTCCATCGGAGTTCAGGCCTTCAAGATCAATCACACGGCCAGAACGGCTCAGCGTCATCTCAATCAAAGGATTAATCTGCATCTGTACAGTTCCATATGGAAGGAACAGATATTGATATTCGTATACTCCAAATATGCCAAGGCAGACGCATGCAGCAAGGCTGGCAGCAAGCTGGATCATATGCCTGCGTTTCTTTACTCTGTCCGCAGGGTATCTGATCGGGATTATGTCACAGACTATATCACCGACACTGTATCCTTTATTTGCGGCTTTGATGAAACGTCCGTCATTATCAACAAGGACTGCATATGCGCTGTGAATTTTCATGACCAGATAAGTTGTATCTTTTTTCATTTTCAGCTCCGTTTCTGTCATGTGTAATCATTTTGCAGCTAAGAGGACAGATGGTACAGATGCCCGCGGATGATCTCATAACCGTTGGTGAATGCGAGTAAAACGGCGACAAGATATTTCCGATGTCTCTCCAGTGTCTTTTTGTCTACTCCCGAGCTTTCTGCAAGGGCTGTTATCGGAAGTTTTTTTGAGCTCAGCAGTGCGTCGAAGAGCTCCGGATGGAGCTTTGCTGCTGCAAGGACCTTCTGGCAGGCTGTCAGTGTGCGTCCCTGCCGGGGACAGTTATCAGCGACTTCGGAAAAAGAGATGCCGAACTCAGAGAGCTGTCTTTCGAATTCTCCAATTTCCTCTCTTGTGGCAGCCCGGCGATGCGAGTTCTCGATTTCATTGCTGGGATCTTCCAGGCGGTCGATCTTCATCAGATCATCCTCATCGTCCTGCACAGATTCGTGCAGTGAGGTTACCTTTGCATGTCGTTTTTCTTTTCTGTAATGATCGATCAAACGGCTGCGGATGCTGCGGGATGCATAAGCCAGAAATGCACCGCGGTTTTTCTCGTAGCCGAGAATTGCCTCATAAAACGCAAGCATTACAATACTCAATTCTTCATCGCGGCCTTCAATAGGAGCACGTTTGATAAATTTTGCTGTTTCTGCCCGGATAAACCCCATATATTGCCGGATCAGGGCATCCGCAGCCTCTGGATCTGTCTTGGCGACTTGTACATGGACGGCAAGATCCTGTGCTTCGTTCATTTGTAATATCCTCCTATTTATAGTATACGTAAAGTCAGTTTACTTTCAGGGGTCTGAGATTAAGAAATTGATGGTTCATTATATCTTTTTTATGTAAAAAACAGGTTAAATATAGATTAAAACCATGAAAAATCACAGACAGAACAGACAGGCTTCATTTATAATTAAAAAAATTTTTGTTTCGACCCCGTTTTCCGGATTTTACCTGCGTAGTCTACATCATAACCAGAAACAAAATCAGAAAAATGAAGGAGAGAAGGATTATGACAAAAAAACATCTAATCACAACACTTGCAGCAGTATTAACAGTTGGGCTTATGGGAGGTATCCTGGCCGGATGCGGCAGCCGGCATCCAGCGGCTTCATCAGAGGGCGCAGCACAGATGGAGATCCAGGAGAACGGCGGGGTGATCTGCCTGAAAGTAAATCCTGAGATTGCAGTGTCTTATGATGAGAACGGCATGGTGACCGGGATCGAGGGAAGGAACGATGATGGCAGGAAGGTGATAATGGATTATGCCGGATTTGAAGGAAGGTCCTGCCGGGACGTGATCAGTGAACTTGTTTCAAAAATAAATGATGCCGGGTATTTTGTAGAAGAAGCGGACGGCAGCGCAAAACAGATCACGCTTGAGATTGAAACGGGTTCTTATCTTCCGGAAGAAAATTTCTTAAATAACATTGTATCAGGTATTCAGGAATACACTTCCTCTGCACAGATGAGCAGCCCGGTCGTTGTGGAAGGCGAGAGTTCCTATGGCTGGACGAATTATGGTGATACAGATTATGGCCCGAATAACGATGGCGTGACGGATTATAATGATACAGATTACGGCCCGAACAATGATGGCGTGACGGATTACAATGATACGGATTACGGTCCGAACAACGACGGCGTGACGGATTACAATGATACGGATTATGGCCCGAACAATGACGGCGTGACGGATTACAATGATACGGATTATGGCCCGAACAATGACGGCGTGACGGATTATAATGATACAGATTACGGTCCGTATAATGACGGAGCGACAGATTACAGCACTCCCGCGCCCGCACCGGCGCCGGCACCGGTTGCGCCTTCGGGCGGAGATTCCGGATACGGCGGAGATTCCGGTTATGACAGTGATTCCGGATATGGCGGAGACTCCGGCTATGATGATTGAGAAGACTCCCAGTGTGTTCAGGCATGAACTGAAGCACCTGGTGACCCCGGCAGAGGACGCGGTACTGGCATCCAGGCTTGGCAGGCTGTTACCCCGTGACAGCCATGCCGGGGAAACGGGGAAATACCGCGTGAACAGCCTGTATTTTGACACGCCGGATGACAAGGCGCTTGTCCAGAAGATCGCAGGAGTGAGCGACAGGGAAAAGTTCAGGCTGAGATACTATGATGATGACCTGACGTTTCTCAGACTGGAAAAGAAAATAAAAAAAGGCGGGCTTTGTTCCAAACGCAGCGCCCGCCTTACGATTGGGCAGGCAGAACGGCTTCTTTCGGGCGATATCTGCTTTTTGCTGGAGAGCGGTGATCCGCTGCTGATCGAACTGTACACGAAGATGAGGGGGCAGCTCCTGCGCCCGAAGACGATTGTCAGTTATGAGAGGGAGGCTTTTGTATACACGCCTGGAAATGCGCGCGTTACATTGGACCGAAACCTGCATACCGGTCTTTTCAGCACGGATTTCCTTGAGCCGGGACGGCAGTATGTCCGTGCGGAGGGCAGCACTGTGCTGGAAGTGAAATACGACGAGTTCCTTCCAGATCTCGTGAGGATGGCAGTGCAGACTCCGGACAGAAAGACAGGAGCATACTCAAAATACGCGGTATGCCGGAAATATGAGTAGTGAAAGGTGAATGAGACGATGACATTTCAGGATATATTTAAATCCGGTTTTTTGGAAAATATAAATGCAGTGTCCATGCTTGACATGACACTTGCCCTTGTTCTCGCGTTTGCGCTCGGACTGTTTATTTTTTTGATCTATAAAAAGAGCTATTGCGGACTCATGTACTCGGCGGCATTTGGAGTAACGCTTGTCACGCTTACGCTGATCACCACCCTTTTGATGCTGGCCGTGACAAGCAATGTTGTACTCTCTCTTGGTATGGTCGGCGCTTTATCGATTGTCAGATTCCGTACAGCGATCAAAGAGCCGATGGATATTGCGTTCCTATTCTGGAGTATTGCAGCGGGTATTGTCCTTGCAGCCGGATTTATCCCTCTTGCCGTGTTCGGAAGCGTCTTTATCGGTCTGGTGCTCCTGGTATTTTCAGGCAGGAAAAACCTGGAACGTCCGTATATCCTGGTCGTCCACTGTCAGACAGATGCACAGGAAAAGGAAGTGGAAGAGTATGTGAAAGCCCAGGTAAATGCCCTGTCCCTGAAGAGCAAGACCGTTACACCGGGATGCATTGAGCTGAATTATGAGGTCCGTTTCCGGGAAGGGGAAGCCGGATTTGTCAATGCGGTTGCCGAGATCCGGGGCGTGACGCATACGGTTCTCGTTTCATACAATGGAGATTATATGGGGTAGCGGCTTATGCTGAAGCACAGATATACGGATATCATCTGTATTACCGCGGCCGTGGCTGCTTGTGTCCTGGCGGTTTTGTTTTTGTCCGCAGAACAGCTGGGCATACGGGCGGCCAGTTCCGCTCCGGAATATTCAAGAAGACTGTTTGATGACAGTTATGTACATACATTGGATATCAGAATCGGGGACTGGGATGCATTTCTTGCGGCTGCGACAGAAGAAAATTATACGGAATGTGATGTGGAGATTGACGGTGAGGTGTTCTCTTCCGTAGGTCTGCGCGCCAAAGGGAACAATTCCCTCAGGCTCGTGAATGAATATGGGCTGGAACGTTACAGCCTGAAGATAGAGTTCGACCATTTTCAGGACGGAAATACCTACTATGGACTGGACAAGCTCTCTCTGGACTCTTCTTATCAGGACAACAGTTATATGAAGAATTATCTTGCATATGACATGATGGACTATATGGGCGTGCCTTCGCCGCTGTGCAGTTATGTGTGGGTGACAGTCAACGGGGAGGACTGGGGGCTGTTCCTGGTTGTGGAGGAGCCTGAGGAAGCCTTTGCCAGACGGAATTACGGGGCGGACCACGGGAAGCTTTATAAGCCGGATTATCGTTCACTGGAAGCGGAGAACCGCGATATCGCCCTGCAGTATACAACAGAAGATCCGGCGGACTATGACAATATTTTCCGCAATGCGAAGTTTGAGAGTAATGCAGAGGACCAGGCGCGCCTGATCGGGGCGCTGAAGACCTTGTCAGAAGGAACGGATCTGGAGTCCGCGGTCAATGTGGACGAAGTTCTGCGGTATTTTGCTGTACAAGTATTTGTTGTGAATCTGGACAGCTATCTGGGAAGGACAGGACATAATTATTTTCTTTACGAAGAAGACGGGATCATCAGCATGCTTCCCTGGGATTATAATCTTGCATTCGCGACCTATTCCCTGGGAATGCCGGATCCTGTCAATGACGCAGAGCTGTATGTAAACTATCCCATTGATACTCCGGCGTCCGGCGAGATCATGACAAACCGTCCGCTCTATCACAACTTGATGAAAAATGATGAATACTTTGCTAAATACCATGCATACTTTGACCAGTTCATCAGGGAATATTTTGAGAGTGGGTATTTTGTAAAAAAGACAGCTGAGACAGCGAAAATGATCTCTCCTTATGTAAAAAAAGATCCCACTGCATTTTGCTCGTATGAAGATCATCTCACCGCGGTCCGGACGATCACAGATTTCTGTATGCTGCGGGCGGAAAGTGTCAGAGGGCAGCTCTCAGGAACAATCCCCTCCACCATCCGCGGACAGCAGGAGGACACAGAAAGCCGAGTGGACGCGTCAGAAGTGTGGCTGCCGGATATGGGAGAGATCGCTGATCTGGAGAAGTGAAAGCTGGATTTGCCGTAAAGCCCGAGGATGAGCAAATCGGACGAAAACAGCGAAAGGTTTTTGAAAAGACCTTTCGCTGTTTTCGGATGTTTTACTCTTACAGTGGCTCCCCGGCAAATCCAGATTTAATTCACTGTACGTTTTACATATGTTGTATGCAGGATATGGTGCGCTTTCTCGCTTCCCGGCGCTCCGAGATACTCGCTGTACACTTTCTTGATAGACGGATTCTCGTGGGATTTTCTGATCTTCTTCGCCGCGTCGTTGTCATACAGCGCTTTCGCGCGGATAGCTTTCACATCCTCAAAGTTGCGCACATCCGCGTGTACCTGAGGCTGACCGCCGCCATTGACACATCCGCCCGGACAGCACATGATCTCGATGAAGTGATAATCAGCTTCTCCCGCACGTACTTTATCCATAATTGCCTTAGCATTGGAAAGACCGGAAGCCACAGCTACCTTCACATCCATGCCTGCAACATTGTAGGTTGCTTCTTTGATACCCTCTGTGCCGCGAACTTCCATGAAATCCAGTTTTTCAAGGGTCTCTCCTGTCAGTTCTTCCACTGCGGTACGGAGGGCAGCTTCCATAACACCGCCGGTCGCTCCGAATATCACGCCCGCGCCTGTGGACTCGCCTAACGGATCGTCGAATCCCTCATCCGGAAGGCTGCGGAAGTTGATGCCCACCTTGCGGATGAGCCTTGCCAGCTCTCTCGTCGTGATGGAGATATCCACATCCGGCACTCCGGCTGCGTACTGGTCTTCTCTCTGAAGCTCAAACTTCTTCGCCGTGCACGGCATCACGCTGACGCACACGATATCTTCCGGCGCGATTCCCATTTTCTCCGCATAATAAGTTTTCGTGATTGCCCCGAACATCTGCTGGGGAGATTTACAGCTTGACAGATGTGCGAGCTGATCCGGATAGTAGTGCTCACAGTATTTGATCCACCCTGGCGAACATGACGTCATCATCGGAAGCACACCGCCGTTCTTCACACGGTCAAGGAACTCGTGCGCCTCCTCCATGATCGTCAGATCCGCGCTGAAATCTGTGTCAAATACTTTGTCAAATCCGATCCGTCTGAGGGCTGCCGCCATCTTGCCTTCCACATCTGTCCCCATCGGATATCCGAATTCCTCACCAAGAGCTGCCCTTACAGCCGGAGCTGTCTGCACGACCACATGCTTCGTCTCGTCTGCGATGGCGGCAAGCACGTCGTCAATATTGCTCTTCTCATAGAGAGCGCCCGTGGGACATGCCGCGATACACTGTCCGCAGCCCACGCAGCTTGTATCTCCAAGCCCCATCTCGAATGCGGAGCCGATAAAAGTAGCAAATCCTCTGTTGTTCGGTCCGATGACTCCCACGCTCTGCACCTTCTCGCAGACCGCGGAACAGCGGCGGCAGAGAATACATTTATTGTTGTCGCGGACCATATGGACTGCACTTTCGTCCAGCTCATAATGGGGCATCTCGCCCTCGAAATAATTCTCATCCGTCACGCCCAGCTCCTGGCAGAGCTCCTGGAGCTCGCAGTGTCCGCTGCGCACGCAGGAAAGACATTTCTTGTCATGGACAGACAGGAGCAGTTCCAGCGTCCTTCTCCTGGAGTCAAGCAGCTTCTGTGTGTTGGTCAGCACTTCCATCCCCTCTGAAACAGGGTGCACGCAGGCAGCCACGAGATTTCTCGCGCCTTTTACTTCCACCACGCACATGCGGCATGCACCGATCTCGTTTATCTCTTTTAAGTAGCACAGTGTCGGGATACGGATTCCTGCCGCCTGCGCTGCCTCGAGGATTGTAGAACCTGCGGGCGCAGTTACATTCAAGCCATTGATCTTTAAATTTACATTTTCCATCTTCACTGCCCTCCCTTATTCTTTGTAGATCGCGCCGAACCGGCATTTTTCCATGCAGGCGCCGCACTTTAAGCACTTCTCGGGGTTGATCATATGTACTTCTTTTACCTTTCCGATGATCGCGTCCGCCGGACAGGTCCTTGCACAGAGAGTACATCCCTTGCATTTATCCGGATCGATCTTATACTGGAGCAGATCCTTACAGACTCCAGCCGGACATTTTTTATCAACAATGTGGGCGATATACTCATCTCTGAAATATCTCAGTGTGGAAATAACCGGATTGGGCGCTGTCTGTCCGAGCGCGCACAGAGAGTTCGACTGCAGATGGCTGCAAAGCTCTTCAAGCTTATCCAGATCCTCCATCGTTGCCTGCCCCTTTGTGATCTTCTCAAGGATCTCCAGCATACGCCGGGTTCCGATACGGCATGGCGTGCATTTTCCGCAGGATTCATCCACTGTAAATTCAAGGAAGAACTTTGCGATATCCACCATACAGGTGTCCTCATCCATGACGATCAGTCCGCCGGACCCCATCATTGATCCGATTTCCTTTAAGTTGTCATAATCAATAGGCACGTCAAGATGTTCTGCCGGAATACAGCCTCCGGACGGCCCTCCGGTCTGTGCCGCTTTAAATTTCTTTCCGTTCGGCACTCCGCCGCCGATCTCCTCAACAATCTCTCGGAGCGTTGTCCCCATCGGGACCTCAACAAGTCCTGTATTATGGATCTTTCCGCCGAGGGCAAAGACCTTTGTACCCTTGGACTTTTCAGTCCCCATAGATGCGAACCATTCCGGTCCGTTGACAATGATCTGCGGGATATTCGCATAGGTCTCCACATTATTCAGGATGGTCGGCTTCTGGAAGAGACCTTTCAACGCCGGGAACGGCGGTCTCGGACGGGGCTCGCCTCTGTTTCCTTCTATGGAAGTCATAAGAGCTGTCTCCTCGCCGCACACAAATGCTCCCGCGCCAAGTCTTAACTCAATATCAAAATCAAATCCGCTGTCAAAAATATTTTTGCCCAGCAGTCCGTATTCTCTCGCCTGATTGATCGCGATCTCCAGACGTTTTACCGCGATCGGATACTCGGCACGCACATAAATATATCCCTGTGAAGCGCCGATTGCATATCCGGCGATTGCCATTGCTTCCAGGACCGCGTGGGGATCTCCCTCGAGGATGGAGCGGTCCATAAATGCGCCCGGATCGCCCTCGTCCGCGTTACAGCAGACATATTTCTGATCCGCGTCATTTGCCGCCGCAAACTTCCACTTCAGTCCTGTCGGGAACCCGGCGCCGCCGCGTCCTCTCAGTCCGCTGTCAAGGAGGATCTGGATCACATCCTCCGGCGTCTTCTCAGTGAGCACGATACCCAGCGCCTCGTATCCTCCGGTCCCTATGTACTCATCGATATTTTCCGGGTTAATGACACCGCAGTTGCGCAGCGCTACTCTGTGCTGTTTTTTATAGAAATTCGTCTCATTCAGAGGGATGATCTTATCAGTCTTTGTAGTCTCATCATAGAGGAGACGCTTTACCACTCTCCCCTTTAAAAGATGCTCTGATACGATCTCCGGGATGTCATCCTCCTGCACCATAGAATAAAATGTTCCTTCCGGGTACACGATCATGATCGGTCCCAAAGCGCAGAGTCCGAAACATCCGGTCTTGACAACACCGACTTCCTCGGAGAGCCCGTTTGCCGCGATTTCTTTTTCCAGTCTTTCCCTGATCCGCTGGCTCCCGGAGGAGGTACATCCGGTTCCGCCGCAGACAAGTACGTGTGAACGATACATAGTTTTCAAGCCTCCTTTTCTTTTATGCGTTGTTGTCCCTTGCCGCACTCAGCGTATACTTCGTTACTACCTGTCCGCCGAGCAGATGAAGGCGCAGCACCTCCATAGCTTTTTCCGGTGTCATCTTTACATAAGTCACCTTCTCCCTGCCGGGCTCCATCACTTCTACGATAGGCTCATACTGACACAGCCCGATGCATCCGGTCTGGGTGACACTGATCTTCTCACTTAAGTTCTGCTCCTGCACCGCGTCAGACAGAGCGGTAAGGACCGGTCTCGCTCCGCTTGCGATCCCGCAGGTAGCCATGCCGACAACAACGCGGATCTGGTTTTCATTCTCCGCGCGGACTCCGACCTTGCCCTGCATTTTCTCTCTGATGGCACGTAATTCTTCAAGAGATTTCATATATTTCCTCCATTTCTGCTGATAATTTATTCGATATTCAGATATCTGCTCCGCCGTCTGTCTCCTCCTTGTTTGTCTCCAGATAATCCTTTATGAATGCCGACACCTCCGGTTCTGAAAAGGAGATCCCTTCCCCGAGCATCTCTCTCATCTCTCTGGTATCCAGGACAAAAGATTTCGCCTCGTACTCATATGTATATCGGAAGTCAATGTGTTCGTTAAATACGATCAAGGTCTGGACAGTGGCGCTGATATCTCCCAGCGGCATCCTGTCTATGTGTGACAGTCCGAATACCGCCTTTACTGTTGTCCCCTTTCCTTTTTCTGAATCAATCCGGAAACTGCCTCCCGTGCTCTCAGCCGCCTGCTTGAAAAACGGGACTCCCAATCCCACCTTCCTCGTGGTCCTTGTTGTAAAAAAAGGATCCTGCACTCTTGCCGCCTGTTCCTTCGTCATCCCGCATCCGTCATCTCTGATGACAACAGTAAGAGTGTCTTCCTCAGGCTGGACGGAAACTGTGATCTCCACAAGAGATGCCTCCGCCCTCACGGAATTTTCGGCAATATCCAGAATGTTCAGAGAGATTTCCGGCATCATGGCTTATTCATATTTTGCCAGGATGTCGTCCAGATCGTCCACTGTCAGCCTGCCGTAGACTTCGTCATTGATCATCATGACCGGAGCCAGCCCGCATGCACCGACACAGCGGCACGCATCCAGCGAAAATCTTCCGTCCGGCGTACACTCTCCGCCCACGATACCCAGCTTTTCCATGAGGGCATTGTAGATATCTCCGGAGCCTTTTACATAACACGCCGTACCGAGACAGACGGATATCCGGTATTTCCCTTTGGGGCTTAAGGTAAACTGCGAATAGAACGTCGCCACGCCGTAAATCTTCTCCATTGGGATCCCCGTCTCATCCGAGATCATCTTCTGAACTTCGATCGGAAGATAACCGTATATATCCTGTGCCTTCTGCAGGATCGGCATAAGGGCACCTTTTTCATCCTTGAGCTC
>ERZ1643247.455-NODE-455-length-49417-cov-27.294153_pt1 | contig 49417 bp, 50 predicted proteins | sample MGYA00579264_ERZ1643247 | MGnify/ENA primary metagenome ERZ1643247 (study PRJEB29033, sample SAMEA4952262) | chicken gut metagenome | biome: Broiler Chicken; feature: Gastrointestinal Tract; material: Caecum | place: Ireland | collected 2018 | study: Broiler... | reverse complement strand
ATTAACATCATCAAATGGACCTTTAAGCATAAATCCTCCACTAACATTTATGCCTTCACCCAAAAAAGAGTGAAAAAGTCTAATTTTTCAATCTTAGAATCTCACGCTTAGCAATAAAGTTGTGGCAAAACGCCAATGTAGCAAAGCGAAATGCGTTTTCGTTTGGCCACAAGAGCGAAAAACAAACAATAAATGAAGTTTTGAAATTCCATTTCAAAACGAATAATAAGTGCAGTTATGGAATTTAACACCTCTTAGAATCTCACGCTTAGCAATAGAGTTGTGGCAAAACGCCAACGCAGTGCGATTTCGTTTGGTGGCGAAGTGGCGAAAACAAGCGAAAAGGCGATGCTTTTCAAACTTGTTTGAAAACGAGCAAAAGCGCAGTTTTCGCCACTGGTCGAGATGGCGGGACTCGAACCCACGGCCTCACGGTCCCGAACCGCGCGCGCTACCAACTGCGCTACATCTCGAAATATCTTTTATCTTAAAGACAATTCAATCATTTTGCGATTGGTTTCAGCAATATTTCTACCTTTCCCAATATCCGTTTCTCTTAAATAAGAAACATAGTGACTACTCTTTCCCACCTTATAAGGAAGATTAAGGTTATTCACATCATAATCTTCCATAACCTTGTTAAAAGTTGGGTCCACCAGCACCCATTTTTCATGATAGAAACATTCGCAGAAAAAATGACCGCGATACGCTTTCACACTGCTATCTTTAGCAAATTCTTCTAGAAAACTCTTGTCCGCTGTTTCTAAAATTGTTGTCGGAATGCCAATTTGGCGTGCCATTGTGGCAAAAACTAGGGCATTGTCAGCACACCCTGTTACAACGCCACTTTTCCAAATTTGCGAGGCAGTTCGACGAAACTTATTTTTATTTTTAAAGTTTTCATCTTCGCTTGGCTTCAAGTGATATTTAATATATGCCATTAAACTTTCAATTTCGCTTCTTTTGGTGTTCACCATTTGGTCGGACTGCACCTTTTTAAAAACCTCTTCATCACGCATAAAAGGCTTTGTCATTTTGCCTTGTTTAAGATATAGATAAACATCGCCTGTGCTGTTTAATTTTTCCATTTTGCCTCCGCTTTTATTATACTCTTAATCTAGTATTCTCCCACCTTTATATTTTAATAAAAAAACTCGCGAACTCCAAGCGAATTTACGAGATTTAAATAAATTATTTCACAAAACGAATATAATTTTCCTTTCTTTTTACTGGTGGATGAAGGTTGCCATCTGGATAGCCAAGCAAGCAATGACCAATGCCAACATAATTTTCATCAACACCCCATTCTTTCAAAAGCGCTTTACCTTCCTCAGTTTCAAACTCCTCTTTCGCGCGGTGTATCCAGCATGAGCCAATGCCCAAACTGTATGCGGCGTTCATAAGGTTTCCCAACACCAGACTCCCATCCTCAACATATGTCCAAATTCTTTTGTCTGCCATAACAATTAGAACTGTTGGAGCGTTATAGAATGGGTCAACATTAGCGCCCAAAATTTTGGCATTTAAAGCGGATAACTTTTTAATTTTTTCCTTATCTTGCAAAACCAGAATAATTGGCGATTGCATACCTTTCCCACATGGCGCAAAAGTGCCTGCCTTAAGTATTAAATCTAAATCTCGCTTTTTAATCTGCTTACTCAAAAATCTCTTGCAACTTTTCCTTTCACATAAACATTTAATAACTTCGTTCATACCGCCTCCTATACCATTATATCAAATATCCAAAAACTTTCCAAATGGCTTTAAAGTCATAAAAACTTTATACGAATATACATAAAATATCTACTTTTAAAAATTAAAATTAAATTTCTTGTAGCATTAAATAAGTTTTTTAGTTCTTTTTTTAGCTACAAATTTTGTGCCTAAATTGTTCCTAAAAATGTTAATTTTTAATCAATAAAATATTTCTTGGAACAACTTTCTTTCACAAATAAGCCACGGCATAATCGCCAGCTTTAGCGCGATTTTCGCTTGGCCGTGAGTGGCGAAAACAAATGTTAACGCGTAGCTTTTCGCTTAAAAAAGCGAAAACAAGCCAAAATGCTAGAGCCCATGGCTTTTCTATGCTTGGAACAACTTTCTTCGAAAGATAATTGCAACATAATCGCCAATGAAATGCGATTTGTTGCATATAGAGAAAAAACAAGCGCCAGAGCGATGCTTTTCAAACTTGTTTTGAAAACGAGCAAAAGTGCAAGTCTATGGTTGAATCTATGCTTGGAACAATCTTCTTCCACAAATAAGTCACGGCAAAATCGCAAGCTTTAGCGCGATTTTCGTTTGGCCGTGAGTGGCGAAAACAAATGTTAACGCGTAGCTTTTCGCTTAAAAAAGCGAAAACAAGCCAAAATGCTAGAGCCCATGGCTTTTCTATGCTTGGAACAGTTTTCTTCGAAAGATAAATTGCAACATAATCGCCAACGCAGTGCGATTTGTTGCATATAGAGAAAAAACAAGCGTCAGAGCGACGCTTTTCAAACTTGTTTTGAAAACGAGCAAAAGTGCAGTTTTTTTCTCTTGGAGCGGATAATGGGAGTCGAACCCACCTCTCAAGCTTGGGAAGCCCGCATACTACCGATGTACTATATCCGCAAAAAGAGACAATGTCTCTTTATTTTCAATTTATTTGAAATTTTCAAAAAATATTTTTATATTTTTTAAAAACCTCATCCAACAAACTAACCTAAAAAGTGACAACGTTACTCACTCTTGCATATTTGGTGGAGTGACGATTGGACCAACAGCAGAATTAATGGTCAATTCTGTGATAAGATTGGAGATATATCCAAGCATAATTCTGACAGGTTGGCTGTTTCTGATATAGTCTTTTGGGTCTGGAAGCCTTGAAAACTCGATGGAATCGACAGGGATGTCCACACTCATGGTGACAGAAAGTTTCAAAAGAGAGTTTGGTGTGATAATCAAACTTCTTGTGAGAGTTGCTCTAACAATTTCCTCGTTGATTTTTTTAACATCAATAACATCCTCAGGTCTAATATTCACCATAACGCCATTTTGTGGATTTTGCAATTTTTCATAGATAACGCGCTCTAAAAGAGGCTTAACAAGATGTGGTTTAATAACTTTTTCTTCCATTTGATGCTCCTTAAATATATTCTTTAATATTTTACCACATCTAAACACAAAAAACAAGAAAATTATATTAAATTTTGAGATTTTAAATCGTTAAACAACTTTTCATTGTGAATGACGGAAGGATGCTTTGGTTTTAAGCGTTTTGTTCTCTTATGGAATTTATACGATTTTTTATAGTCGCCCAAACGATAGTAAAGCACGCAAAGTTCAATGGAAGGATAGAAATTATAGTAATCTGGCAAAACAAAAGCACCAGAGTTAACATTCATTTTGCATTTAAGCGCAAGTGAAAAATAGTAAATCGCTTTTTGATAGTCAGAATTAAGATAAATATTTCCAATTTGGCAAAGTATTTCTGCACGCGGTAGGTCATAAACAAAACTTTGGAAGAGGATTTTGAGGGCTGATTCTGTGTCGTTTAAACTTAAAAAGCAATAACTCATGTTTAGGCACGCTTCAATCTTATTCTCCACCCACGCGCCATGCATATTTAAAAATTTAGAAAACTCAGCAATCGCCCTGTCATAGAAATGGTTGTAATATAGTTCCCGCGCATAATAAAAAGTCGCTCGCGGAGAAAGATTGCCCAAGTTCTTCTCATAAATTTCAAGATTTCTCTTAGGTCTTACCCGTTCTTTTTTCATGTGGTAGATTTTAATGTCAAGCCTTAAAGCGATGCCGTGTGGCACGATAACCTCATGCACTGGCTCTTGCCAAAAGAAAGTGCCGTCGTTTTTCACAATTCTTTCGCGCTCAAAAATAAATGTGGGTTTATATTTTGCGTCGTAGCCAGTCACATATTTAAAAAACGCCACATCAAAGTTGATTTCGCTCGACTTCAATTTTTTAATCTTTTCCACATCTTTTGGAAAGATAAAGTCGTCGGCGTCAAGCCACATTAAATACTCACAGCTAGCCTTTGAAAACGCAAAATTTCTCGCTTTAGAAAAATCATCCTGCCATGGAAAATAAAAAACCTTATCGGTGTATTTTTTGGCTATTTCCACCGTGCTGTCGGCTGAGCCCGTGTCCACAACCACAATTTCATCGGCAAACTCCTCCACAACTTTTAAAATTCTTTCCAACACTTTTTCTTCATCTTTAACGATAAAACAACAACTTAAAGTAAACATATTCTAAGTTATGAAAAATATATTTTTTATGTCAATACACAAGAATAATTTGACATAGTAAATGAATTTTTGTTAGAATTAAACAAGGAGGAAAGATATGTCATTGGGCAGTATACAAGATATAATACAATCTGCATTAGGTAAAACCTATTCTATTGCAGATGAAGATTTAAAAAATATAATAGAAAGTCAATTAAAACTAATTCCGCCTGAAACGGATGAGAGGTGGAGGATAAGAAGTAATGTGTCGCCATTGGATTTACCAGCAACAGCGTCGCCAAAAGAAGTGGATGATGCTATAAGAAACCATCTTAAAAGGGAAGCTGATGCCGATGATGCTTACTTCTATAGCGGAGCTACTGGCGCAGATAGATTGCGCATTTTTGAAGAGAGAGTCGAGAATGAGAAAAATCAATTAACATATCATATTCCTATTAATAAATCAAATGGCTCCATACAAGATTACACTGAATATGACCTATCTGGTGACGCAAACGGAAATGTTGTTATTTCTGGTCATCATAGAGGAACTTTAAATAATGAAAAGTTAGCCGAACTTGACCGTTTAAAAAATGCTATCAATGGTAGTGTTTTTGGAAGAAAAAAACGTCAAGAAGCATTCGAAAATGCACTTAATGAACATAACCAAACATACGATAAACCGATATTTTCAAATTCTGGCTTTAATTTTATTTCGTCTGGGAACCATACAACTTACTCAGAAAGAGATAGTTCTGAATATCTTGAAAATAGTGTCGCTCCTGCAAAAAGCGAAGGTGGAGAGACCACTTATGAAATAGACGGAAATGGAAATACCAATAAAATCACAAGAACAATAACAAGCACAAATAACCCAAAAAACAAAGAAAATGGTGCCGATAACATTAAAAGCACAAAAGTGTCAGACACGCTGACTTGTGAGAACGGAGAAGATGTTAATATAAACACAAAAACCACTATCACCGATAAAACTGGAAAAGAAACCTCACGAGCAACTTCTTCAACATTTCAAAAAGATCCTAAGGAGCCATTAACCACGAAACCATTGGAAGCAAATACCTCACCATCTCCTGAACGCACTCAAGATTCAAACACAAAAGTTCCAACAACAGCATCTACACAACCATCTTCAAAAGATACTGGCGGAAAAGAAATGTAATAAATACTTACATAAATCAAAAACGATTTAAAGGCTTATGTTTTTCATAAACCTTTTTTCTTAATCAAAATTGACAATAAAAGGATAAAGTGATATAATTTGGGCATGAAAAAGGCGATTGTTTTTATTGATTATAACGACACGGTGGACGACATAAATAAACGCGGTGGAAATATGTTTAAGCATGGCATGAGAAGTTTTTTGCGATGTTTTCATGATAATGCTGATTTTGTTATCATAACCGCCTCGAAAGTTGGGCAGTATGAGGAGGAACTTAAAGAAGAGGTTTGGGAATTTTTATTTAAAATGAGAAATTTAAGCAAGCATTTTAAGTTTCTTATTCAATCCAACTCCACAACAGTTGACAAAATTGACCATGAAAACGGCGTGGCAACCTTTGAAAAAGTGAAAGATTTGAAAGCAGATTTTCGCGATAAAAAAAGTGGTGTGGAAAGTTTTTTAAAATTTTTCGATAAGAATAATGAAATCACAACCTGCGTTTTTATTGGTGACTCTGAAAAAATTGATTTGCCAATGATGAATGCCGAGGTTGGCAAGCGTGAAAAGTTTTTTATTCATGCCACCTCCACAAGAAAAGCAATGCTGAAAGGCTTTGAAAACACAACATATAGGCTAAGTTTTCATCCAAGCGCCAAACTGTTTTATGATAAAGACGGAAATTTCGCGTTGCCAAATGATTTAAAAATAATTAAAACCAGCACAAAAAGTTATGGCGTCGGCAAAGGGTTGGAAGCACTCAGCGCATATTTGGAGAGGGAAAAAAGTGGAAGAAATTTGTGAAATTTGCCCTAGGCACTGCAAAATTAACCGCAAAAAAAATGTGGGCTTTTGCAATGAATTTAATAAAATTAGAATTTCAAAAATCATTGACCACTTCAAATGGGAAGAGCCCTGTTTGACCGACGAAAAAGGAGTTTGTGCCATCTTTTTTTCTGGTTGCAACTTGAAATGCGACTATTGCCAAAACTATGAAATTTCGTGCGGGCAAGTGGGAAAAGAATATTCAGCGGAGGAATTTGCCAATCTTTTAAGGGAAAAAGAAAAGGATAATTCCTATTTCGATTTCATCACGCCCACCCATTTTTCCAATGAAATTTTAAGTGCCTTTAAAATCTACCGCCCAAAAATTCCTGTGATTTGGAATAGTTCTTCTTATGAAGAAGTGGAAATACTTAAGAAATTGAATGAATTTGTGGATATATATCTTCTCGATTTAAAATATGCCGACAATTTTGTGGGAAGAAAATATTCTAATTGCCATGACTACTTCGACAAAGCAAGCAAAGTTCTAGATTTTTGCGCGCAAAAAAAGGATGTTTTTAAAGATAACCTTCTAAGGCAAGGGCTTATCATTCGCCACCTTGTTTTACCGAATGAAATTGATAATTCATTAAAGGTTATAGATTACATCGCGAAAAACTTTCCTGATAGAATTGTCAGTGTGATGTCGCAATTCACTCCAACGCCGAAAAGTTCAATTAAGCGAAAACTAACTCCTCTTGAATATAAGATTGTGCAAAAGCACGCTCTTAATAAGTTAACAAAAGGCTATTTTCAAGATTTTGACAGTGCAGAGGACTCGTTTATTCCTAAATTTTTGGAAGAAAATTGAAAAAATATTAAAATTATTTGACTTAAATTGCAAATAATAATATCATATATCTATACATATTTGATTTAAAACGCATCTTGAAAAGGAGGAAAAATGAGAAGTCGCTCGTCGCTATACATATGGATAAGTGTGTTTTTCTGTGCTTTAACGCTGGTGTTTTTCCTTTTATATGAACTTGACATCATAAGCACTTTAAACCTATATTTGACTTTAACATACATAGCATATTTTGTTGGACTTGCCCTCTTTTTTAATGCGGGAAGTTTGAGGTTTAATGGCAAAGTCGTCTCCTCAAAAATTTGCCTTGCATTTGCCACCATTCTTGTTATTGTGGCAATGGTTGCATTAATCTATGGCTTTGCAACTGGAATTATTGAACTGTGGATTTTTTAGATAGAAAATAAGGATAATAAAACTTTTTTGTTTCATAACCACTCTTTAAAACAATTAAAAAGCGTATTAGACAAACTAATACGCTTTAATTTTTATGAGTTAAGTTTTTTAACCTCTTCAATCAAACTTTCAAGTTTTTCATTGATTTCAGCAATTCTTTTTTCAGAATCTCTGTCGTTCACGGTTTTTGCCTCTTCTTGCAACTTTTCAATTTCTTTGGTGAGTTCTTCACGGCGTTCGTCATCTTGCGCCACTTTTGCCTCATCCAAGTTTTTAATTGCAAGTTCAAATTCTTTGTTGAGGTTATCTCGCATTTCGCTTAACTTGTTTCTTTCTTCTGAAATCTTCTTGTTGATTTCTTCAATTTGGTCGATGTTCTTTTTTGGCCTACCGCGCTTGCCCTTAGGTTTTGTTTCAACCACCGCTGTTTTTCTTGGTCTGCCAACTGCTTTTTTAGGTTTCGCTTCTTCTGTGGTTACCTTTTTAGGTCTGCCTGGTTTTTTCTTTACGGCTGTTGTTTCTGGTTTTGTTTCCACATTTTGTGCTTTTCTTGGGCGTCCGCGCTGACCTTTTGGCTTTGGAGTTTCAGTCACAATCTTTCTTGGTCTGCCAGCCTTTTTCTTAGGTTTTTCTTCTTGCTTTACCTCTTCCTCTTTTACTTCTGGAGTTTCTTTAACTTCGTCAAGCGAGAAAGTTTCAAGGTTTGCCTCATCTTTGTTTTCCTCTTCTGCTTTCTTCTCTTCCTCTTTTGAAGAATTTACAACTTCCATTTCAGGATCAACATTTTTGATGACATTTTCAGCAACATCATAAACATCGTCTTTTTCAGAAATATCTGTCATGAAATCAAAAGCATTAAGGTCGTTGAGGTCAACCCTCTTTTCTTCCTCTTTCTCTTCTTTTTCTTCTTGCTTAACTTCATCTTTTCTCACAAAGTTGCCGTCAGCATCATAAACATTGCCGTCGGTGTTGTGGAAAAGCCCATCTTTATCATAGTAAGTTCCATTCGAGTAAACAAAGTTGCCGTTTTCGTCGTAATGCCCTTGCTCTTCTTGTTGTGCGTTTTCTTGCGCGCCGTCATACACACCTTGATGAGTGTTTTTGATTTTGATTTCAAGTTCGGTTATCCTTTGTTGTTGCTCGTCATTTTGCGCTTTTAATTTTTCAAGTTTGTTTGCCATAACAGCAGTCACAACTTTTTCAGCACTCTTACAGAAATTATCGAAGAAGTTTTGATATTCGCCAAGCATAACAGTTTCCACATTCTTCTTGTTGGCTTCAAGTTCTTCGTTATTTTTCTTGATTTCTTCTTCAAGTTCCTGCTTTTCCAACAAATACCTTGCGCGTTGTTGTTCAAACTCTTGTTCAAGTTGTTCTTGCTTAGCAATTTCTTGTGTTTGTTGCTTTCTTAAATAGTTGCTTTCAATTCTGTTTGTGGTTTCCTCTTGTTGTTGCAAAAGCCTGTCGATGTTTTCTCTTGATGCTTGAAGTTTGTTTTGATAGTCTTTTTGAACATTATCAAAGTTTTTCTTTCTTGTGTCAAGTTCGCTTTCAAGTTGAGCAATCTTAACATAGATCTTTTCTTTCTTATTTAAAAACAGTTCGCTTTCCTTCATTGCCCTGTCTAATACCACAGATCCGTTGACACCTGTTGAGGAAAAGTCGTAAGTTTCATATTCAATTTGTTGCTCTTTTGCCTTATTAAATTCCTCTTTTTCTCGCCTTGCCTTATAGTCCAAAAATTCACGCAAAACAGGCTGACCTTTTTCGATTTCCTCTGGTGTGAAAAGAATTTGATAGTCGATATATGTTGGTAAGTCTATGCAAGCGTTGTCCATAAATCTTCCAAACAACGAAACATTTTGAAAAATGGAATTTAAAAGGGCATTTTTTCTTGCACGGAGATATATGGTGAAAATAAGATTAATGAAATACACCATGGCAACAACGGCAATCGCACCACCTAAACTTGAAGTGGAAAGCGTTTCGCCTGCGCCAGCAGGACCAACAAGAATGAAGAGAAGCCCAACGAAAATTGCCCACACAGCAGAAATCACATTGAGGTTTTTGATGTTGGAATTGTAAGACGATGTTTTGAGAGGTTTTTCCACCAAATTTTCGGTTGACATATATGATGAAGGAGGACCTTCGCGGAACAATATGTATTGTTGCCAATAATAGCACAACCTTTTTGGTGCTTTCGTTTTCATGATCGTGTTAAATTCCCGAATATTCTCTTCGGTTATCACCTTTCTTTCAAAAAGCCAATAATTTATTTTGTCTAAACTTCGGTTTAATGACGCCTCATAGGAATATGCACTTTTAACCAAAAAGAAGATAACCAAAAGCGCTTCCACTGCAAGAGCGATGATGAAAAGAACATCTTCGCCAATTCTTGTGGCAAGAGGGTCAAGAAAATCGATTAAGTTTGAAACAATATCCAACATTGTTCCCATATAAACCTCCTAAATATATCCATAGTATAACACAACAAAAAAATATTTACTAATAATTTTTCATATTTTTTTAAATATTTTTTAATTATTTTTTTATTAATTTTTTTGAGATTAAATTTTAAGAATTTTTTATAAAAGTAAAAATTGAGAAAAATATATGAAAAATAATGAAAAAATAGAGAAAAAATCGATTTTTTCTCTATTTTTTTGCAATTTTTATTCGTTTTTTTAAGTTTTTTAAATTTTTCCTTTTAATCTATTTCCACTTTAATTAATTTGTTCCACTTGAGATTTAATAAATACACTTCGTCAACTTCCATAAAAATTCCATTAACAATAGCTTTTTTATAAAGTTTAAGTTGCAATTTATATCTATTAACTAACCTCTCTGGATTTTTTTCATTGGAATATTTATAATCTATTAAAACAATTTTTCCATTATTTTTGACAGCGAAAAAGTCGACCACACCTTGAACCATAATTTCATCGTTGAAGCCGTCCTCCTCCACAAGCGACGAAAAGGCATCTTTCATAACGAACTCTTGCTCTTTGAAAACCGAATCTGTTTGAAAAGGTTTTAGAAGAAGAATGTTTTTAAATAATAATTCTTCATCGATATTTTCCTTTATTTCGTCATAGCAAGAATTGGAAATTAGATTTAAATGTAAATCTTGAAGAGAATTTATCTTAGAAAAATCTAAAACTTTAAGTGCCAAATGGTAGGCATTTCCAATTTCTATGTTTTTGGAACTTGTGCTGACATATTCTGAAGTTGGCAAGAAAACATCCTCGCTTTCATATTTTTTTGTGAGAGATGTGACAGAATTTTTGAAAGCTATGTTTTTCTCGTTATCAAACATATATTTAAAGTTCAAATATTCTTCTATTTCTTTCACAATGTTTTCATCTGGTTTGCTGTAACTATATTGCTGTTTCTCTAACTTTAAATTTTCAGTCTCGGTTATGAGGTTGAACTCTACATCACCTTTAACAAAATTTTCATCATTTAAAAACTTTTCCACCTCGTCAAAAGTTAAAGTGTTAAAGATGAAATCAAAATAGCAGTCAAAACTTAAAACGTCCACCATTTTTAAGGTGTTTCTGAATGGTTTGCCAATGATGAAAAGTTTGTTCTTTGCCCGCGTTAAAGCAACATAAAAAATCATCATTTCTTCTTGAAAGCGCTTTCTTTCGGAAATAATTTCGCTGGCAAGAAGTTTTATTGTTTTTGTCACCTCATCGCCCTCATAGCGAAAAACTGACACGCCCAAATTTTCGTCCACCTGAATTTCTGTTCTTCTTCCTTGTTTTTTCAAACTTTTGCCCGCGTTAATAATCATGACTATTGGATATTCCAAACCCTTGGTTTTATGAATGGTGGTGAGAAGTATGGCATTTGTTTCGCCCGCTTCTGCACCACTGTCTTCAATTTCCACATTCTCAAAATAGGAAATTAAATTTGGCAAATCAAAAGCATAAGTGGAAACATCAATTTCGTTTAAAAAGCGTTTAACTGAGGCAATCAAATTTTCGTCGTTTTGAGCGTTTATGTATGCATAGTAGTTCACATCGTCAAAAATTTTTTCAAACGCTCGCCTGTAACCGACGCTCAGAGCCTCCTCTTTAAATGTGGAAAGAAGATTTTTGAAGTCATCAAACTGTTCATCTTGCAAAAGTTCCTCAAAAGTCCTATCCTTTTTCCACGAATAGATTTGCTCGGGCTGAAATTTTCCAAAGGCGGAAAGAAGAACGCTTAAAAGTGCCACCTCATCGTTTGGATGCAAGCAAATTTTAAGAAGGTTTAACAGCACCATAATTTCTGGCGTTTCCAAAAGATTTTTCTTGGTGCTGGTGATAACAGGATAGCCATTTTTTTGCAAATACGCGCCAAGCAAGTTGAAAAATTCATTGCGCGAACGCGACAGAATGGCAATATCTTTAAATTCGGTTTGACGGAAACTGTCGGTGTCAGGATCGTATATCTTTTCTTTTAAAAGCTCGTCGATTATTATTTTTATCGTTTCAAGTTCCTTCAAACTTTCTTCACTTTCAAGTCTGTCCTCTTTCACGCTGTATATTTCAAAATCTTTTTCCTCTTTTTCGTCAGGAGAAACGACATCCACTTTAACAGCAATGCCCTCGTCCTTAAATTTACGAATTGGGTTTAGCATAGAGTTTGGATAGTAGTCTATCTTTGCTGATTTTTTAGTCATAACATCTTTAAAAATGTTATTCACGAAATTTAAAATTTTTCCGCTACTTCTAAAGTTTGATTGCAAGAAAAGTGAATTGGAATTTTCTTCATTTTTAAAATTCTCTACATCTCTTAAAAAGATGTCGGAACTTGCAAGTCGAAAACCATAGATACCTTGCTTGGCATCGCCCACGGCAACAAAATGGCAATTTTCTGCCACTTTTTTCACAATTTTTTCTTGAAGAGAGTTGGTGTCTTGATATTCGTCTATGAAAACATATTCGAATTCTTCATGAAAAAGTTCATGCGCTGAAAGCGTAAGCATATTTTGCTCTAAGTCGGAAAAATCTAAGAGATTGGCGTGCTTTTTCAAAAGCGAATATTCCTCGCTGTAGGCTTGATATAAATGCATAAGTGCTTTCTCAAGTTTTCCTTCCTTTTCTTCTTGAAGTTTCTCTTCGTCAAGGTCAAGAGAGGTGAAATTTGCGAAAAATTTTTCTAAATCACTTTTCAGTTTTTTAAGAAGATTAAGCTCGCTTTCGGAAACCTCATTTTTCTTTGGAAGAGGCGGAAATTTGTAAGCATTAAGCTTATCTATCTTTTTCAAAATATCCTTTTCTTCAAGCACCGATTGAAATGATAACTTAAAGTTAAAAGCATCAAAATGAAATTTTTCTAAAATCTCGACCACGCTTAAAATTTTGGCGTCAATAGCGTCGCAAACGATTTTTTTCGCCTCTTCAAAGTTTTTATTTTCTAAGTTGCCAGAAATAAATTTTTCCTTGTCGCTGACCGACAAAACCATGTTTTCAATTTCAAAAATCGAGGCGCGCAAAGTGCGGTCGTCTTTAAATGCGTATTTAAGTGTCAGCATATCGGAAGTGTTGTTCATCTTTTCCATCGCAGTTGTCAGTGCAGAAATTTTAAGTTTTTTTGCTAAGTTTCCATCCGCAATTTGAAAATTCTCATTCAAATGCAAAATGTTGGCATATTTTTTTAAGCAATACTCACAAAAAGAGTGGATGGTGGAAATGTTGGAAACCGATAAGTCGTCGATTTGCTTGATGATGAAATCGTCCATCTTCTCCGCTTTCAAACTTTTAAGAAGCCTCTCTTTCATCTCGGTTGCTGCCGCTTTTGTGAAAGTCAAAATGAGAATTTTTTTAATTGGCACCTTTTTTTCGCACACCAGCATGGAAATATATTCGATTAAAACATGCGTCTTTCCGCTTCCCGCAGACGCACTGACAATCAAATTTTTGCTGTTGTTTTTAAGCACATCGTCCTGTTCTTTAATATACATTAAAACTCCTTACTCTCCTGTTTTCGTCCTGCGTTTTCGTTGAACTTACAAATCGACTTAAATTTGCAATAGGTGCAAGCCTCACCAAGTGGCTTTGGCTCGATATACCCCTCTTTCATCTCCTTCACTGCGTTTTCCGATATCTTTAAAGCATAATCAAAAAGTTTATCAAAATTAGTCACAAAACGCCCATATTTAAAATCAAAGTCGCCTTTATCTTTTTTGCGCTCACCACCGATAATGTTGCTTTTTCCACCCTCTTCGTTAAACGCCACATCTGTGGCATAGACCACATCGTTTTCTTTTAGCGTGAGTCCGTCCAATAGTTTCACTTTTTTATTCTTCTTTTTAAACTTATTCTTACAGTCGAAATAGTAAACGCCAGCACACTCTTTTTTCAAGTTCTCTTTTATGACCATGCCATACAAAAATAGTTGCAACTTTTTGCCATAAGCAAGGTCTTTTAAAACCGAGCCGACCGTGCCTGTTTTATAGTCAATTATGCGAAAATAGTTGTTATAAACATCCACTCTGTCAATAACTCCAAAAAATTTTTCGCCAGCAATTAAAGTGAACACTCTTTTTTCTGTTGCCACAGGTTTAAACTCGCTTGCCACCTGCTCATAGACGATGTTTGAAAGCATATTGAAACATTCACGCTTTAAAAGTGCCATAAAAGTTTTGTTTTCAAGAGATATCTTTTCAAAAACCTCATGACAGGTGGAAGAGAAATGCTCCTCCAAAAACCTGTTTATGTCTTTATCGGTCATTTTGAAAACATTTCCTTGCTCCACAAATTTCTGTGCCAAAGCGTGCTTCAAAATGCCTATCTTTCTTTTGTCCTCTTTGGCATATTGTTTTTCTTGCACCCTAAGTGTGTTTGCCACAAAGTGTTTGAAAGGGCAAGAAAAATAGTTTTCAAGTCGCGATGCCGAAAGTTTGCCATTTATAATTGACATAGGTAAAGTTTTATAAGAATAGGAAAAAATTTCAGCGTCACAGCACTTATATATCGAATTTCTTAAGTTTATCGGCAAAGCGTTTTCTATTTTTTTGAAATTTTGGCTGGCAACTCCTGTTGTTCCCAAATTGAAAGAGGCAAGCTTTATTTTTGCTTCCATAGTTAAATCAGCCCTATCAAACTTTGAAAAACTTGCATAGTTTGTCACGCTTTCTTTGCCAAAAGCTTTAATTAAATCTTCCACAAAACTTGCCTTTTTTTCGTTTTGCCCAAGTGGCGTTAAAACAAATAACTCCTTTTTGAAATGTTGCAACGCCTCGAAAAGTTTAAGCCTGTTACGCCTGTTGATAACGCGAATTTCAGGTTCAATCTTATATGATAATTTTCCTAAATCTTCATCTGTCAAAATGCCATAGTCTTTTTCCGTTCTTGGAAGTTTGCTTGCTGTGGCACCCAAAACAAAAAGATAACTTGCATCTTCAAAATAGCTCTTTGTCACATCGCCAGCATACACCGCGTCGATAAAAGATGGCACAGTTTCAATTTTCACACTTTGAAAAACTGTTTTGATTAAAAAGATAAAGTCAGAGAGTTTCATCTCTTCATCCAAATTAAAATTGGAAATCTCGTCAAGTATGCCTAAAACCACATCCACAGCCTGTTCGTTTTCACTGTGACGCTGAACATTCTCGATCTCTTTAAGAAAATTTTCCACTTGCACCAAACTTAAAAGTTTTTTGGAAAGCGTGCAAAGGTTTTTTAAATTTTTCTCATGCGAAATTTCTTTAATGACGCTGACAAAATCAATAATTTCAACAATTTCATTTTCGTTTTTAATGTCGTAATAGTCGATGTCGTTTAAAATCTTTTCACGGTTCTCGATTTTTAAAAATGGCGAATAAACAAGATATTCTAAGTCTGTTTTTGTGAAACCTGCCTCAGCAATTTCCAAACACTTCACAAAAAATTTAGCATAAGCGACCTCGCCAAGCGACATGGTGTGGTCAAGATACAAAGGAATGTCGTATCTTTCAAACACTCGCTCAAGTGGTTTAATGTATGCTTCATCTGCAAGCGCCAAAGAAAAATCTTTAAAGCGCGCGCCCTCGTGAATTTTATAGCGAATATATTTTGCCACAAATTCAAGTTCGTCAAAACTTGTGGATGTGACAATATTATGAAAAGCATTTGTTTTTGCCCTTTCAATGCTAAGCGAAAAAACATTGTCGATAACATCGCTTTGCTCATCGGTTAAATTGCTCTTTTTTTCGTCCACTTCAATTTGGATGTTGTGCATCTTTGCAAGAGCAAACATCTTTTCCACGGTGTCTTGTTCAACAATGTAGGCATTTCCAAGTTTCCTTGGTTTAGATATGCCAATATGGATGCTTTTCACCTTGCCAGTGAGTGCGCAAATAAACTCGAAAATCTCCGTGGAAAACGAGTCGAAATTGACAAAGTAGAGGTTATATAAACTTAAATCTAAAAACTCGCTTTTCTCTAAGAAAAAGGCAAGAAGTTTGGATAGGTCTAACCTTTCCTCCAAAAGATTAAGATAGGTTTCATAGATAAGTTTTAAGTCGTGCATTTTGGCAGACAAAACTTTGTCGTCACACTCCTTAATGTCGTTTGGTTTTAATTTGCAATTTGAAAACTGCTTTAAAAGCTTCAAAATTTTCATGCCAAAATCGACGCCAAAATTTTGAAAATATTGAAATTTTTCCTTATTAACATCAATCGCTTTATAGGTCAACAAAATCTCTTCCAAACCGCTTATGCGATCATAGAAGATGTTGTGTTCTTTTAATATTTTGCTGGCAAGTCGTGAAATGCCCACAACGGCAATATTGAAACTGCTTTTTATGTTTAAAGCATCGAAAATCAAACTTTCTGCTTGCATAGAAAAACTATCTGGCACCACCACCAAATTTTTTTCCTTTAAATTTTTAAAATCAATTTTTCTTATGGTGTTTTTGCCTGCCTCATAAAGCGTGCCACCAGTTGTGAAGTTTATTTTCATGGCAATATTTTACCATAAACTGCGATTTTTTCAAAGTGAAAAGAAAAAATAAAATTTGGACAAGCCAAATTTCATTTTGAATATTAATTTTAAGTTTATTTATAAAATCAAGTTATTGTTTCCATTAAACTCTTGCCTTTTTTTAGTTTTGCTTTCAAAAGGTCTTGTTTTTTCCTGCCTTTAAACATATTTAGCTCGTCTTTAAGTTTGTTTATCTCTTTTTCTTTTTTGTTAAGTTCAAGATATGCCTCTTTTAAAAGATATTCGCTTGTTTCTTTTTCCTCTTTAATTTTAACATTCACCTCTTCATAGGCATTCTTCTTCACAAGTTTAACAAGCCCAGCAAAAAGGCTGTTTATGTCGGCATCTGTCAGCGTTTTTCTTGATTTAAAAGTGATGATGTTGTCTTTCTTTTCCGCCTTCTCTTTCTTCAAGTTTTGAAACTTGTTTTGAAGCCGTGTCATAAGTGTCATGTCGCCGTTGGAAAGTTTGAAGCACGCAGACCTCACGCTCATGCCTTTGTCGGTTAACGCTTTTACCTCGCTTAAAAACTTTTCCTCTTGCTCCTTAGAAAAAGGCACTAAACGGTTTTTAATATGCTTTTTAAGGTCGATGTTAAGCCTTGTTCGCCTTGCATCATCCTTTTGCAAATTGTCAACTTCATGATAGTAATAATTTCGCACGCTGTTGCCTTTTCTGTGAAACTTTTGTGCGTGCATGGAAAAGGCGTTTTTAAGCGATTCGCCCTTACCTCTTTTTTCTTCCACAGTGTTAAACAAACTTTTAACTTCTTCATCTGACCAAATTGACTTCATATTCACCTCGCTAAGCAAATTGTTGCCAAGAAAGAAAATTTTAAACTAAAAATACGCAAATTTTTTTAAAAGAAAAAGTTATAACTATTCCCAGAAGTTTCATACACATATTTTATGAAAAAAATTAAACTAAAATCCACCTATCCATGCCTTGTGAAAACGGAGAAGGAGAGTTTGGAAATCGACGAAAATGATGTTTTGGAAATTGAAAATGAAGAGAGAATTTTTATCTATCCCACTCTATATTCTCGCAAAAACATCCCTTTCTACATCAACTTGCAAGTGCCAAAATCCTGTCACCGCTATTTTGTTCATGAATTTGACGATTTCGCGCTTGTTGTTTTGACCTATAACGACGAACTTAAAATTTTATATAAAGAAAGTTTCCCAACGCTTTCTTGCAGTGTGACCGTTTCACAAAATGCCATTAAATTTGAAAAGGAAGATATTTCTGTTGAATACACTCTGCCTCATAACTTTTTCAACTACCACATCTTTAAACTTGACAACTACGCTTGTGTGGAATTTGACGACGAAAACCTATACCTTTTCAACACAAAAACCAATGTGCTTTCTCACTTTTCTGGGAATATGGATTTAGATAAAAATGTGCTGACCGTTAAAAAAAATCTTCACGACCTTGAAAACCGCGTGAAGAAATCGACATTTAAATTGGAAGATGATAAAATTAAACTTGAAAGTTTAGACTTTTTGCATGACGAAAATAAGTATAGCGAAGATATGACGCCATATCGCTTTTTGGAAGCCGTAAAAATTAAAGACTTTGATTTCGCCTTAAATTTGCTTGAAAAAAAGAGTGTTTCAAAAGAAAATTTGGAAACACTTTTTGGAAATGTTAAAAGTTATTTACCTTTATCCACAAACGAGTTTGTTGTTTTAGGAGAAAATGAAAAAAAATTTGTGAGATTTTTTGAAAAATGTGGAAAAATTGTGGATATCTCTGTGGATAAGTTATGATAAAATACCTATCATCTTTAAATTTCGGTCAAATCGAGCTGAAAAATTTTTAACAAGAATTTTAAGTAAGCGAAAAAGCGCCTCTTCTGAAAACTTGGTTGTGGAAAGTTTTTCATGGCCAATTTCGCTTAAAATTTTGATTATCGAAAATTCCGCTTTGCCAATTTGTTCGCTTTGAAAAGTTTTACACTGCGAGCAAACAAGTTCGCCAACATTATAGTTAATATAAATGTTATCATGTAAATCAATTCCGCAACAGGTGCACTTTTTGCTGTAAATTCCCACGCCCAGAAGGGAAAATAGGTCGAGCATGAATTTAACCAAAACCTCATATTTTGGCACATTGTGAAAACAAAGAATTTTTAGCGATTTCACAAGGTTCATAAAAATTGCATAGCGTTCAGCACTCTCATCAACTTGTGAAACAATCTCTAAAAGCGCATTTCCTTCAAAATATTTGTCAATATCGTTCGTTATTTCATGAAAGGTTTCAATAACATCAACACTTGTCACAATGTCGCCAGCCTTTCCTTCTTCCAAAATGAAGTCGCCAAAACAAAACAGCTCTTTGGCGTATTTCATCTTGGCTTTCTCGCCTCTAACACCTTTAAGGGTCGCCCAAATTTTGCCCTCTTCAAGAGAAAAAAGAAGAATACTCTTATCCTTCTCTTTCACATTATTTCCTTTAATAACAACAGCCTTAATCTTTCTTCCCATTACTTCGTTCTTTCTTCCTTAGTTTTTCTTGCATTTTTTTCGCGTGCTAAATTTCGACCTTGCACAAGGTCTTGAATAATATAAGGGTTGCCACCCGACATTCTAAACATTGTAAAAGTTAGTTCTTCAAAAATATCCATACTTTCCTCCTCATCTTAGTTTGCCTCAAAATTCGACAATTATCACGATATTTTCGTGGAAAGTTATTCTCCTCCTTTCGTTTACTGAAAGAAATTCTTGTTTAAGCAAAAATTTTTGCTTCCTCTTTCATTTTTAGTATACAATTAGAAAAGCAAATTGTCAAAGAAAAAATGAAAAATTTTTTAAAAGAATTTTTGTGATTTACTTGACATGTTTTAAGTTGATTTGTTTGACAATAACCGTGTTTAATGTTAAAATTAAATAGAATCTATAAGGAGGGAATATGCTGACAATTATTTTCGCAATTTTGAACATCATCTTAGGCGTTGTGGCTGTTGTGATGTTCACTCAGCCAGTTTTTGGAATATACAATATTTCAGATGGCGGTTTGGAGGGCTTAGACACTGGGCTTTTTAACCAATCAGTGTTCGATATGATTAGTTTTGAGGAAGGGCAAAGCGTCTATCTGACAGTTGGCGCAATCGCACTTATCTTGGCACTTGTGTTTGCTGGTGCAATGCTTATTATGACTCTTATCAACCTCATCACAAAGGCAACAAAAAACAGAAGTTATGTTAGTTCTCGTTGGTTTGCGCTTTTCTTCTTCATCTTTATGGCGCTTGCCACAATTATGTTCGCTGTTTACATGGCAACGGATGTGCCACTTCTTGGCGAAGACGGTTGGAACGCACTTGTGGAACAAGGAATTGTGCTGTCGATTGGCTGGGGAATTATCGTTTCACTCATTTGCTCCTTCTTCTCGGTGATTTTTGCTCCTGGGAAAAATAAAGGCTAAGAAAATAAACTTAAATAAAAAAAGGAACTTGAAATTAAGTTCCTTTTATCTTTCTCTCAAACTATAATTATCTTAATTCCTCTTCGGCAAGTTTTAATGCACTTTCAATGGTCTTGTCCATATCATAATATTTATAACTTCCAAGCCTGCCACCGAAGATGACATTTTTCTCCTGTTTTGCAAGTTCTTGATATTTTGCATAAATTGCGTTGTTTTTCTCGTTATTGATTGGATAGTATGGTTCCACACCTTTCTTCCACTCAATTGAATATTCCTTGGAAATAACCGTTTTAGGAGTTTTTGCAAATTCAAAATGCTTATGTTCAATTATCCTTGTGTATGGAACATCGCGAGAAGTATAGTTAATCACAGCGTTGCCTTGGAAATTTTCACAGTCCAAAACCTCATTTTCAAAATAGATACTTCTAAACTCCAACGCACCAAATTTGAAGTTGAAAAATTCATCTATCGCACCAGTGTAAACAATTTTATTAAAGGAGTCTTTTGTTTTATTTATAAAATCAAAATAGTTGGTGTTAAGTTTAACATCGCTTTTCTCAATTAACTTTTCAATGAGAGGATTATATCCGCCGATTGGTATGCCTTGATAGCGGTCATTAAAATAGTTATTGTCGTATATGAAGCGAAGTGGTAAGCGCTTAATGATAAATGCAGGTAAATCTTTGCAATCGCGTCCCCACTGCTTTTCAGTGTAGCCTTTAACAAGTTTTTCATAAACCGTGCGTCCAACCAAACTTATCGCCTGTTCTTCCAAATTTTTCGGATTGGTTATATTTTCCTTTTTAATTTCGTTTTCAATCACTTGTTTTGCTTCACTTGGCGTTTTCACATTGAACATCTTTGAAAAGGTGTTCATGTTGAAAGGCATATTGTAAACTTCATCTTTATAAAAAGCCACTGGGCTGTTGATGTAGTTATTAAACTCCACAAAATTGTTGACATAGTCCCAAACTTTCTTGTTTGAAGTGTGAAAGATGTGCGCGCCATATTTATGCACATTAATTCCTTCCACTTTTTCACAATAACAATTTCCGCCGATGTGAGAGCGCTTGTCAATAATCAAGCATTTTTTACCCTTCTTAGTCGCCTCATGTGCAAACACCGCACCAAAAAGCCCACAACCAACAATTAAGTAATCATATTTCATACTTTACTCCAATTAATATTTAAAAATTTGCATCATCTTATATAAAAATCCTGTTGCCTTTCTGAAAGATACTAAATTCTTTTTATTTTTTTTGAAAAATGGATAAGTTCTTTTTAAAGTTGCTCTTATTTTTTCCTTTACTACATCATCTTTATATTTTACTTTATGCAAAAGATAAAGCATTTCAATGTTGATTAAAAATTGCCATGCTTTTACATATAATTTCTCATCACCATTTCTAGATTCTGCAATTTTAGCACACTTTTCCATGGCTTTTAAGCAGTCCAATCTTTTTTTATTAAAAGACGAGTGTGCTGTCACGCTTTGATTGTTGATATTATATAAATAAACAATATCTTTCACTTCTCCAATTTTTTTACATTTTATAGCATATTCATATGCAAATAATATATCTTCAAAAATTTCCAAACTCTCGTCAAATTCTAAATCTCCTATAATCTCTCGTTTGAAAAGTTTATTCCATAAAACTCCGCCTCCTGCAATCGGAAAATTAAAAATATTTTTCACATAACTTTGATCATGAAAAACCTTTTCTTGATTGATTTTACAATATTTTTTAATCGCTTTTTGTGGATTTTTGACCTTTAGATGCTTAAAGTTTATAAGTCCAATATCCGCCCCTTCAATTGCTCGCATAAGTGATGATAAATAATTTACACATGGAAAATCATCTGAATCAACAAAAATAATATAGTCACCTTTACTTGCTTTAAGCCCCACATTCCTTGTTTTAACAACCCCTTTGTTTTCTTGTGAAATAACTTTTATTCTACTATCTTTTTTTGCAAAATCCTGACAAATTGCCAGGCTGTTATCCTTTGAACCATCATTTACTAAAATAAGTTCAAAATTTTTGTAGGTCTGATTTATAAGAAGTGGCAAGTTATCTTTTAAATATTTTTCGGCGTTATAAATAGGCATTACAACCGAAACAAGTTTATTATCCATATATCTCCTTAATTTACTGAAACTTTGCCTAAATATAATAGATCTCCAATGTCTTTGGAGGCGTCAGGACGCCTTATAACTTCAATTTGCTCTCGCATGATTTTTAATTTATCTTCGTCTTGGAAGAAGTTATCCACAACCTTATATGCCTCGCTGTTTTTAGAAATATATTCGCAGGCATTTCTTGCTTTAAGATAAACCATGTTGTCATATTCTTGGAAAGGTAGTTTTTTGTTGGCAATAATAGGTAAATGCTTGTTGAACGCCTCAGAAATTCCCACACCACCAATTTTACCAATTAAAACATCGGCAGCACTCATGATGACATCAACATTATTCACAAATCCAAAGACATAAATGTCTTTTTTGATTTTACCCTTTGCTTTAAGTTCCTCCAAATTCTTTTTGAGTTTAGCGTTTCTTCCACAAACACAAACAATTTGAAAATCTGTTTTGCATTTATTTAAGTTTAAAACAAGTTTTGCGATATTTCCAAATCCAACACCGCCACTCATCATCATGATGGTTTTCTTGTTTTCGTCGATGCCAAGTTCCTTTCTCGCTTCGATTTTATCTATTTTCTTGGAAAATTTGGTTTGAACAGGAATGCCCAAAGTTATTCTCTTTTTAAGGTCGAATCCTTTTGCTTTCAAAACATCGTCGAAATCGTCAGAAGGAGTCACAACAAAGTCGACCTCAGTTAAAAGTTCAGTGTATGGAGCAACATCATAGTCAGAAACCACTGTGACAACTCTTGCTCGCTTTGCGTTCTCATTGCCTTTCTTTCTTAAATCGGTCATGATAATTCCAGCAAAAGTGTGTGCGCAGAAAACAGCGTCTGGCTTAAATTCATCAACAACCTTTTCGATGTCAGCAATAGCAGGCTTAATGAAATTGCCACGAAGAGTGGTTGCCTTTTTGTTGATATTGCGCACTTTCAACCTTTCAAAGTTGGAGTTTGCAAATTTAATAGCATATTTTACCAGTGTGAAATAGCCGTCGTTAACCATCCAATTAGCGCGTTTTTTCTTGCGAGTTTTGTCGCCGTCTTTATATAGGTCAACTTGTTTTATTTCCACATCCTTATATGTGTCTTTAAGATAATTTGAAATTGCTCGGCTCATGGAATTGTGACCTTCACCAGCGGAAACAGTTAGAATTAAAACTTTCATAAATCCCCCTAATATTGTGTTAATTTCATTATAAATTAATGTAATCTATAAAGTCAAATAAAACAAGAAATAAAAAAATTTAATTTTAATTTGATTTAAAAGTTTGTTTTGTTTATAATATTTTCAAGAGGACTTATGAATAAAACATATTTAAACTGGCTGAAAAACATTGAAGATGAAAATGTTGTCAAGGAACTAAAAAAAATGAGTGAAAAGGGAATTGAGAGGAATTTTTCTTCTTCGCTTTCCTTTGGCACTGGTGGAATTCGTGGAAAAATGGAGCTTGGCACAAACACCTTGAACGAAGTTTTGGTGGCGAAGTTTGCTTTTGCATTTTTAAAGTTTTTAGGTGGTAAAAAAGCAAAAATAGTCATAGCCTACGACACGCGAAATAACAGCAAAAAATTCGCGGAAATTATGGCAAAAATTTTGAGTGAAAAAGAAGTCTATTTATTTAACAACTTTGTGCCAACGCCAATTTGCGTTTTTGCAACAACTTTCTTTAAGGCTGATTTTGGCATTATGATAACAGCAAGCCACAACCACAGAGAATATAACGGCATTAAGGTTTTCGACCAATATGGAATACAAATTGACACGCACGATCAAGAGACAATTTCTAAGGCATATAATGCGACTGACGAAGTGAAAGCATATAATGAATACCTTAAACTGAGTGGAAAGGACCTTCATAAGATTGGACATGAAATTGAAGATAAATTTATCGAAAATAAATGTGGCAAAACGAAGAAAAACTTAAAAATTGTCTATACACCGCTGAACGGCACTGGCTATTATGCTGTTAGCCGAATTTTAAAGCAGAATGGCTTTGATTTTAAAACACCTAAAAGTCAAAAAAATGGAAATGGCGAATTTAAAACCTGCCCTTATCCAAACCCAGAATTTGTGGAAGCGTTTAGCGAAAGTTTGAAAATTGCAAATGACGCCGACATCATTATTGCCACTGACCCAGACGCAGACAGGCTTGGAGTTATGGCAAGAAAAAATGGCGAATTTGTTAAATTAAGCGGAAATGAGGTTGGATATATTTTAGCTGAAAATATCCTTTCTGGCACAAAAAACAAAACTGTTGTGACAAGCGTTGTGACCAGCCCATTAATTGAAGATATATGCAAAAATAATGAAGCAAAACTATGTAAAACACTCACTGGTTTTAAAAATTTAGGAAGAGTAGCTAAAGAGTTGCAAGATAAAAACGAGGATGTTGTGCTTGTTTATGAAGAAAGTTGTGGCTACTCGGTGGAAAAGAACTTCTATGACAAAGACGGCATTAAAAGCGCCCTTAAAATTTGCGAGATTGCCGAAGCCTTAAAAAAGCAAAACAAAACTCTTTTTGACTATCTCGACGAAATTTATGCAAAATATGGCAGGCTTTATGATTTAAGCGACAGCATAATTTTTGAAAATTCCTATGATATGCAAAAGGTTATGGAAAAACTTAGAAAAACCAAAATTGAAGTGGTGAAAATAGAAAAAATTATCGATTATCTTAATGACAACACAGGGCTGGAAAAGCAAAACTTTTTGGAGTATAAATTTAAAACAGGTTCCTTCATAATTCGTCCAAGTGGCACAGAACCAAAACTTAAAATCTATGTTTTTGTGAAAAAAGACGACAGTCTTGCTCGAATTCTTGTTCGCTATTGTAAATACATTATTGACAGTTTACTAAAAACTGAAAACAAAGATTAGAGCGCATTTTTACGCATATTATAAAAAATAATATTGTGACTGAAATGTTCCTAAAAAATATATCAAATCACACAAAAAAACACCACAAAATGTGGTGCTTTTTCATATTGGTGGAAGTTATAGGGCTCGAACCTATGACCCTCTGCTTGTAAGGCAGATGCTCTCCCAGCTGAGCTAAACTTCCTCAATGCTTTTTAAGTTTAACACACTTAAAAAGCATTTGTCAACTGTTTTTAATGATTTTTTTATTTATTTTATAATTTTTCGAAAATCATTTATAATTTTATGTCAATTTCACTAATCTGTTTAAGCAAAGAAGATTGTTATTGAAACTATCTCGACTGTTCCGCTGTTGTTAACAACATCTTTATCGGTGCTTAAAATGTGATCAACGAGTGCTGCGATTGTGTTTCCATTAAGAGTTGCTAAATCTACAGGAATTCTAGACAAACCATTGTTCCATTCAATTTGGTTTGGTGAAACCGCATGCCCATCTTTTTGATAAGAGCCGTTTGGAATTATATCTCCGATGATTGTGTCTGACATTGAAAATTGTTTTCTTGTTGCATCGTCTTGAAGGTCGCCACCGCTAACTGCATTTTGAACGCCGTCTTCATATGCAATTCCGCTTGTTAAAACAAGAGTACTTACAAGTTCATCAACAACTGGGGAAACGGTAACTGAACTTCTTCCACAGATTGCTCCCCAAAGCAAAGAAACCGAATTGTAGGTTCGACCACCATAGGAAATTCCTTGGAAGTCATACACATGTGAATATCTTTCCCAATTTGAGTCTGAAAGCAATGTTCCAAGTGTGGAAGTGTAATTATTCGCATTAACAGTGATGGATGTGCTACCTTGATAGCCATACAAGTTTGCATTTGAAATATTAACAGTTGTGTTGATAATTGAATAGTTCACATCAATAATAATAGTTCTTGTGCTTCTGTTTTCTCTTAACATTTCACTTGTCACAATGGTTGCACTTGTGCCGTTATACGAGTAAGAAATGTTGTAGCCATCACGATTTAAGGAAGATTGAGCAATGTTTGGCATTGTATCATCATTAAATCTATAAGTGTGAATTTCACTGGAATTCTCACGATAACTAATTGTATATTCTGTCACAACTCTTTCAAAGTTAACTTGAACGCTAACTGTGCTTGTTGGCTTGTCTTGCATAATTGCGTTTGCAAGGTCTGTTAAGTTATCGTAAGTGTTGCTGTTGTAAGTGAAATTGGTTAAGTTCCAAATATAGTCGGTGTGTGTCCAGTTGTCAGCCTCGGCGTATCTGTTGAGTTGGTCTAACGAGTTCACTGTGAAGGTAACATTGTTTGAACCACCCTCAAAGGTTGCGTCTGTTGCTGTGAAGTTTGCAGTGTATTCATGTGCTGTTTTTCTTATTTCAATTCTAAGAGTGTGTGAACTTCTGTTTTCATTAAGCATTTGAGAAGTTATTGCATTAACAACTCTGCCATTGTAGATATATTCAATGTCATAGCCAAGGTTTTCTTCCTCGTAATCGGTTAAAGCAATTGTTGGAATGGAAGTTTCGCTAAATCTCTTTGTTCCTGCAAGTGATGTGCCGTCATAGTAGTTAACTGTGAAAGTTTCGGTTACTCTGGAGAAATTCACTTGAACGCTGACTTGCGATTGAGGATTTCTTGTTGCGATTGCTTGAACAAGTGCGTCGATTGTTGTGTAGGAGTTGCCGTTATAGGAATAACTTCCAACAGTGTAAGAATAGCCATCAGAATGTGACCAGTTGCTGTCAACATCAAATTTTGATAATTCTGCAGTGTTTTCAATTGTGAAGGTTGCTGTTCTTGATCCGCCAGTGAAAGTTGCACCATTTGCACCTGTGAAGGATGCTGAATAGGTGTTTGCTGAATAGGTTAGATAAAGCCTAATTGTTGTGGATGCTTCGTTCTCTTCTAACATCTCTTGAGTTATGGAGGTTATCACATTTCCGCTTGCATCTTGCCAAGTTGCTGTGTAGCCCACTCTAGCGTCTGGAATTTGAAGTTGATAGTCTTGATAGTTTCTTGTTGTGAAGGTATCGTTGTCGTTGTCAAGCATACCGTCGTCACCATAATATTCCACTCTGTAAGTTTTCACTTCTTCCCAAACAGTTGTGAGTGTTAAGCCGTCGGTGGTTGCAAAATTTGCCACTTTGCTTGGCTCGCCAACTATGGTTTGTGTGTTTTCGTCATAAATTGCCCAGCCCAAGAAATCATAAGTGTCAGTGTTGTCAAATGTTGGAAGTTGTTCGCCGTAGATGTAGTTAGTTTTATTATTTGGTGGTGTTGTCACATATTCTCCGTTTGGAGTTTGTTGATAATAGAAATCAAAATTATATGAAATTACTTCAAAAACGGCTGTGATATTGGAGTAATCACCTTGATTTACTGTTAAAACTTGGTTTGGAATTTCTTGAATATATGTTATTTGTTCGCCGTCTTGCAAATCACCAAGTGCTTGAACATATTCCGCTCTTGTGCCGTTGAACCAACCAACAAAGTTATAGCCGACAGATGAATATTCAATGTTGGTTTGTTTGTTTAAACCATTTGTCACTTGGTAAGAAATAACGCCTTCGTTATCCACTTGCGTTATTCCTGCGTCTGAAATGATGGTAGGTTCTTGTGGATAGGTTCTCCCCTCCTCTTTTTCGCCAGTGTAAACTTCCACATTAATGGTTGAGTTTAAAGAATTATAAACTGCGATAACAGTTCCTGCAACGAATAAAGGTAAAACAACCACTAAAGCGCAAATAACTAACACTTTTGCTAATTTATTGGACATATTAACCTCCTAAGTTGAGATTATTATACCACATATTTCATCTTATTTCAATACCCTTTTCAAAAAAAATTATTTTCTTAGCGGGATTTTTAGCAATCCATAAGCATTTTATCGGCGATAAGGGCAATAAGTTCTCCATTAGTTGGCTTCTCATTCCTATTATATATCTTTAAGCCAAAAATATTATTGATGTTTTCAATTTTACCTCTGTTCCAAGCAACCTCAATGGCGTGGCGCATACCTCTTTCCACTTTGCTGGAACTTGTTTCAAAACGCTCGGCAATGGTTGGATAAAGTTTTTTGGTTATCGAACTTATAATCTCTGGCTCTTCAACGGCAAGTTTAACCGCTTCACGCAAAAATTGATAGCCTTTGATGTGCGCTGGAATGCCAATGCTTATGAAGATGTTGGAAATTTTTTCGTCTAACTGGCGGTTCTCAGTTGTTGGCAAATTAGAGGATAAAATTTCATTTATTCTTGTTTCCAAGGTTTCGGCGGAAACTGGTTTAATCATGAAATAACTTGCACCCATTTGAAGCGCTTTGTTAACAAAACCGCTATGCGAAAGTGAGGAAACAAAGATGACCTTTGGAGTTTCGTCCTTTAAAATTTTAATTTTTTCATAAACAGCAAAGCCGTCAAGTTTAGAAAGCATAACCTCCATAACCAAAACATCAGGCTTTGTTTTAATGACTTCGTTCACCACTTCTTCGCCGTCGATGGAAGAACCGACAACTTCAAATTTATCGCTCGTCTTAAAATGTTCAATAATTTTTTCGTCGTTATCTGCAATGTAAATTCTCTTACTCATAAAAATCTCCTTAAATTTATTTTTGTCCTGCAAAACATCTTTAAGATAACATAAGTTTTACCAATATTTAAAAAAGAAAAAATAACTTTTGTGTCGGCTTGTAAAAAATAGTGTCGAAACTTAGCAAATCTCAAATTTAAAATTGGAAATTGAAAGAATTATCAAGATTATTAAAGGTGATTGGCAAAATTTCAAAGATTTACAAGAGAAATAAAGAAAAAAGTCTTGCGCTCGGCAAAACTTTTCTGTTTTTATCTTTGAATTAATGATTATTTTTTATAAACATAGTCTGAGTGGCGTTCGGAATAACTTGTTAATCCAAGAAGTTCATAGAAAGATGTGTCGCCATTGTTGTTGATTCTTGCGCGGTAAAGATAATATCCGCCGTCAGTGGTTGTGATTGCGTCTGCTTCTTCGTCTTCGCTAATCTCAATTCCTGCCTCTTCTTTTTCAGCGTCGATGAGTTCTTGTTCTTCGTCGGTTAATTCTTCAAGTTGAGCATAGTAGTAAATATAATCGCCGTCATAACTATAAAGCGTGCCAGCAGTTTGAATGGCTGTCATGGAAACAATGGTGCGACCAGTGAGAGATTGGGAAGTGTAAGAAGTTCTGACATTTGCAAGCGGTGCAAAGTCAATTTCATAAATCGCCGTGCTGGACATAAGGTATGCAAGGCTTCCGTCAAAAAACATGATTTCATAGTCTGCAATATCCGCTGAACCGTCACTTAATGTGATTGTTCCGCTTCCACCAACTTTGTTTTTAAAACTTAATGTGCCGTCGGAATTATCATAGATTAACATTTCGGCTGATGTGCCATAGTTAAGCAAAAATGCGTTTGAAATTGAGGAATTATAAGAAAGAATGTTGTTTAAAGAAATGATGTTATCATTGTTTGTCACACTCTTAACATTATTATAGTAAACGCGAGTGGTGCTGTTTTGTGTGTGAGTGTAAACAATGTAGTCATTTGAACGATATAAGAAAGAAACTGTGCCATTTTTTGAGGAAATTGTTTGAGCGCCGTCGCCATTTTTCGCTTCCACTGAAATCTGTCTTGTGATTTCGTTGTCGCTTTCATTTGTTGTGGTGTAGTAAATCATTCCATTCCAATCGTCGTTTGCGCCTGCCTCAGCAGTTTCTGGAATTGCCACGCTTGTGACACCAGTGGCTAAGATACGGCTGTCTAAATTTCCGTTATTTAGTTTTGTCACAACCAAATTGTCGTTTGCAAAAGCAATGATATAGTAGTTTCCATTAAATTCTTGAACTTCAATTTGCTCCACAACGCCTTGATAGTCATACTCTTTCATGTCGTCGCCGTTAAGTGCAATCGAGCAAAGCGTGGTGTAGTCATAGTGTTGTTCAACATTGTTGTCGATATAGTAGGAGTGTTCATCTGGCTTTGCAAAATATAAATGCTCATCTATCACAAACATAAATTGACTTTCATGTGCGATAACCTCTTCGCTGTTTATAACCACATTTCCATTTGGTGAGAAATTTTTACCTTTTGCGTCACGCTCTTCGTTTAAGTTGAGTCTATTTAGATATGCTGTTTTTGCTGAAGAATCATAACTTGCTTGGTCGGTAAAAGAAGAAACCTTCGCAAAGGCGTTGCCATAATATAGATATCCACTGACGATTGTTCCTGCGTTGCCGTTATAGATAATTCCGTTTTGATCATTACTAATATTGCTGGTTGAACAACCTGCAAGCACAAGTCCAAAAGTCAAAACACAACAAATAACCATTAAAAATTTTTTCATAAAGTTCTCCAATGCTTTCTTATTTTACAATATTAACAATAGCTTTGTCAATAATATTTAATTAATTTATGTTTGACTTTAATAATCAAATTTCGTCAAATTTAGACATCAATCTTAATTAGTGTGTTGTTCACAAGGTCGCAAGAGGTCAAATAGTAAGTTATGCCATTCTTTTCTAAAACGAGATGTTGTTTTAAATAGGCATGAATATGACCGTAAACAACAGCGCTAACGCCAAACTCTTCCATAAGCGCGGTTATCTCATTATCCTCTTCTTTAAATGTGTATGGTGGATAATGGAGCATACAAACAATTTTTTCTTCGCCATTTTGAAGTTTTTTGGCGTTTTCCAAGGTAAGCCTTAAACGAATGAGTTCGCGCTTATAGATTTTTTCGTCCTCTTCGGTAAATTTTTTCATATCTGGCAAATTCCAAAGCCTTGTTCCGCACACGATGACATCTTGAAACTTTAAGGCATCGTTTTGAATGGCATAGAAATTTTCTGGAAGAATTTTTCTGACAGCAGTTATGCTCTTCCACCAATAATCGTGGTTTCCTCTTATTATCACTTTCTTGCCAGGAAGCTTTTTAATCATTTCAAAATCGGAAACACTGTCTTCAAGTTTCATCGCCCAAGAAAAATCGCCAGCAAGAAGCACAAGGTCATCCTCTTCCACCTTTTCCTGCCAGTCTAAAAATATTTTATCTAAATAACTTTCCCACTGAGGTCCAAAGATGTCCATAGGTTTAGGGTTGTTAACAGATAGATGCAAGTCGCTTATTGCAAAAACATTCATGAAAGTTCCTTTAACACTTCTTGCACAAGACGCATATCCACCTTGCCGTTGAAGTTTTGTTTAAAATGTTTCATCACAACACCGATAGATTTATTGGAAAGAGAGAGAATTTCTTTCTTAATCTCCTCTTTTGTCATCATTTTTGGAAGATAGGTTTTGGCAATTTCCATTTGTCGTGTTAGTTTTTCCACTTCTTCGGTGTGGTTTGCCTTTTGATAGTTCTCTTTTTCGTCGGCAAGTTCCTTAATCATCTTTTGAATGATGTTTGAAATGTCTGCGTCGGTTAATTCTTCGCCTTTCTCACGCTTATTAATTTTTTCCAGCATGATTTTATTCATAAGCACACTGTAAAAAGCGCGTGCAACAGTGTCTTTATCTTTCATCGCTTGAATATTTGCTTTTTTAATTTGTTCTTCAATCATAGTTTTCTCCTTTAAACATATTTAATTATAGAAAAAATTTGCTAAAAATGCAAGCAAAAACCTTTTCTCGCAAAAAAGTTTGTGAAAATAATTGACAAAAGGCGAAAATTATTGTATACTTTCAAAGCATGGTGATATAGCTCAGCTGGTTAGAGCGTATGGTTCATACCCATAAGGTCGCTGGTTCGATTCCAGCTATCACCACCATCATGTTAATTTTTTATTAAAAACTATATTTTGTGAAATAGGTGTGCAGTTGTTTCGATATATTGTATACTTATTTTTCATTTTTGTGTCTTTGTGTTTTGATTTGTTTCAAAAGTTTAGTCAAAAGTTTAGTCAAATTTAGGATATAAATTTCCGTAAAGTAGGCGTAATCGGCGTTTTGATATGTTTTCCTTTATGTTTGTATATATGTCATTTGTGGTCACAATACTTGCATGTCCTAGTTGCATTTGCCTATATTTATCGTTTGCTCCAAGAAAATATAGGTTTGCTGAGCATGTGTGTCTGAGGCTGTGTAAACAAGCATTTATTTTTAATTTTTTAAAAATTTCACCTAAATAATTTGTTGGATATGATTTGTTAAATTCAAATTTGTTTTTTGGTAGGTTTTTCTTTAAAAATGATATAAATTCTTTAGTGACATGAACATATCTATCTGCATTTGAAGTTTTTGTTCCTTTGATATGAATTGTTAGTCTTTTTTCATCAATATCTGTTAATAGATTAAATTTAAGTGTTTCCTCTCTTCTACTTCCAACTATTATAGAAAATACAACAAAGGGAAACAGTTTTTTATTTTTCTTGGCTTCTTTTAGCAATTTGATTTGCTCTATAATTGTTAATGGTGTTCTTTCTTGTTTGTGCTGTCTTTTTGGTTTTTCTATCCCAAGTGTTATATCTCTTTTTATTTTGCCAGTTGCATAGGCTTTTTTTAATACTTTTGTTATTCGTTGATATAAAACTTCTTGTTTTCGTTCGTATGGGATATTATCAATAAAGTTTTGAATTCTTTCTGCAGTAATATCTTCAAGTTTTAAAAGTTTAAAATTAGGTGTTATATCTTGTGTTAGTTGTCTTTGCCATGCTTTAATTGTTTCTTTACCTATTTTTTTATTTTTTACAAAATTATCTATATAAAATTGATAATATTGAACAAATGTAAATTGGTTTGTTTTTCTTGTTTTATGTTTTATAGAAGTAATTAAAATAGGTTTGATTTTAGGTATCTTTTCTAATAATTCTCTATATGTGTTTGCTATGGCATAATATCTGTATCCTCTTTGTTGTTTTGAATATTGCCATCTACCATCTGTTCTTTTATAACAATTTTTTCTCATAGTGTCTACTCCTTTTATTTTGTTTTGGAGTAGATTTTTTTGACTTTTTATTTTTTCTTTTGTATTATCTATAACTTTAAAAGGTTTGTGATTGGCTTCATAGCCTGCTATTATATCATCATTTTCTTGCACCAGTGGTTTTAATACTGCGTTAACTTTTTATATATTCGATTAATGTTATCATTTTATTTACTCTCCTTTTTATATTTTTGATACTGTTCCATTTATTACAGAAACTGAAGTGTAGTTGATTTTAAATAAGTCAAAAAAACTAAATTCTGTTAAGCTTACAGATATTGTGTATTGACTTCCTTCTTTAACATTTCCTATTGATTTTATTTTGGTTATTATTAGATTTCTATCTTTATCGTAGTATTTGAATTGGAGTTCTAAATCGTCTATATCTACATAAGGTATCATTACATAATTAATGTTTAAAGATATTTCTTGAGATGTATCTATATTAATATCGTTTATTGTTGCTTGTCTAGTTAAGATTTTATCGCACCCAGTTAATATAAATAACGATGTTATAAATATTAATATAGCAATTATTATTTTGTTATTTAAGGTTTTTGTTTTCATGTTTTAATCCTCTCTTTTGTTAAATTTTCGTAATATGTTTTGTTTTTCCTCTTCGGCAATTAATATGCCCGTTATGAAATCTTTAATTCTCTTGCAATTTTGTGGTGATAGATTTTGTATGTAATTTAGTAATTCTTGTTGTTCCTGTGATAAAGCACTTTTATCTAATAGGTATGGTACTTGGTGTCCTAATAGATTATCCACTGTTGTGTGAAAATAATCTGCGAGTTTTATTAAAGTTTCATAATCTGGTTGAGTTTTTCCAATTTCATAATTTGAATATGTAAATTGTGTTAAGCCTATGTCTTTTGCCACTTCTTTTTGCGTTTTGTTATTTTGTAAACGCATTTTTTTTAATTCCATTTTCTTGCCTCCTGTTTAAATATTAACTTTTTTTATGTATAAATTCAATATTTATGAAAAAATTTTAGATTTTATGAAAAAACTTCTTAAAATTGTTTGACATTATGAAATTATTTATTATAGACTATGGTTAGATATGAAGAAACTTCATAAATATTAAAAAGGAGTGTTTTATGAAAAAAAATGATATGGTTATTATTTGTGATTTAACTGGAACTTCTGTGTCTGGTTTTAATCAAGATCAAGTTTCTAAAGTTTTAGAAGTCTTTAAATTGTTTGATATTCCGTGCAATGTTGGTCAGCTTTTTTATGAAGTTGATAAAAGCGGAAATAAAAAGATGATTTGAGGTGGCCCGTGTTTTTTACAGATTATCAAAAAAATTTAGCCTATAACCTAAAGAAAAGTGAATTAAGGAAAAAATATAAGGCTTCAGAAAAGGAATTAAAGCAAGTTGCAAGGACTGGAAATGAAGTCAGTCTTATAAAAGCAATGAAAAAACATGGTAATTTCGAATATGCTATGTTGTTTCAAAAAACACCAGAATTTAAAGGGCATAAAGTGAGGTGTGTAAATGACAAAATATAAAATTGAAAAAATAGAAAATGTTTTTGTTGTGTATAATCCCGCTTGTCCTCGAATAAAGCGTAGGTTTGAAACACGAAAGCAAGCCAATGTTTATAAAGATTATCTTTTAGAAAGAGATAAAAGGGCTTTGGAAGTTTACGAGAGTTGTTTTATTGGAACATAAGTGAGGAATTATGGAAAATAAGCAAATTAAAAGGATAAACTATAATAATGTTTTTAAAGTGTTAGTAATTTTAATGCTTATCTTTTCTTGCTTATTGTCAATTTCTATATATTTTAAAACTTCTGCTGAAACTGAAACAATTTATTCTTCTGTTTTAGAAGATTTAGAGAAAGATGAAAATTTTGATGTTAGTAAATATCCTATTGTTGAAGATGATTATTCATTACAAGTTATTCAAATAGCAGAAAGTTCCGATAAAGAGTTATTCGTTTATGTTTATCAGCCAAGCGGTGAGAGTCTTAATTTAGAAGCAACATCAATTAATATTTCTACTGGAATTAATGATAATTTGTATTATGTGAATTATGATTTATCGTTATTAAGTTCAAATGGTGTTTTTTATAAGTATTTGGTAAATGATTTTGGTGTTAAAGAAGATGCTTTAAGGTATTATGATATTTCTTCAATTTATCGTGTTTTTGATGAAAATATTGACGTTCCAAGTGAAAATGATAATATTACAAGCGAAGTTTCGTATAGTGTTGGACAGTTATGGACTGCATCTACTGTAAATGGTGAAGTTTCTTATACTTGTGTTGAAACCGAAACTGTTGAAGTCGTTGATAAATACGTTGATTTTTTAAGGTATTTGGATGGCTGGGCATGGTTTACTTATAGTTCAGATAGTCACTATGTTGCTTTTTCGTTAGATAGACCCATGGATGATATTATCGAGGCTGAAGTTTCGTTTTATACTTGGGAATATAAAACTTTGCATGGAACGCCGATAATCAATGTTGAAGATAGAAATGAAGAGAATGATGTTTTTCATCAAATAGTTTTGACTAATCATGATGTAGTTAATAATCAGACAGTTGGTCTATTTGGTGATAGTCATACTTGGAACAGAATACAAACAGTTTCTGATTTTATTGATAGCGAAGATTTAACTGAAGAAACAAAAAATAATATTAAAAATAAACAATGGGTATTAAGATTTTATGAGTCTGAATATACACAGCATGGTGGTTATTTTGGTGATTTAGTTGGTTATGGAACTGGCGTTGTTGATGTCACTATACTATATTTAAAATTTGAATATGACGGAGTTATTTTTAATTTAGGTGTTGTTGATAATAAAACTACTGGTGATATTACTCCTGGGAATGAACAGATAAGTGTTTGGGAGCGTATTTTAAAAATGATTGCTACAATTATTGCTATAGTTTTGATTGTGGTTGCTGTTGTTGTCCTTGCTCCTATTATATTACCTGCATTATTTAAGTTTTTAAGTTTTTGCTTTAAATGGTTGTTTAAGGGAATTTGGTGGTTGATAACTGCTCCATTCTCAATATTTAATGATGATTAAGAGGTGAAAAATGAAAAAGGTTATAGGATATATAGTTATCGTTCTTCTTTTTGGTGGTTCAATATGTGGCATTACTTTTGGTATCATGTATGCCAATAATGAAAGATATATTGAAGAAAATAGTTCCACAATTGAAGAAGTTGCTGATTTGCGAAACCAAATTAGTGAATATCAAATTGAAATTGATGATATAACTAGTCAATTAACAATTTCTTTGAGTCAAAATGAGATTGATAAAGAAACTATTTCTTCGTTAAATGAAGATTTGTTAAGAGTTAAAGGTAGTCTACAGGAAACTGCTGATGACCTTGTTGATGCATATGAACAAATTGCTGAAAAAGATGAGGAAATTTCTGGTTTGAATGAACAATATCAGTCTTTAAGTGAAACATTAACAGAAGCTCAAACTCAAGTTGAAACTCTAAATGGTCAAATTGAAACTTTGTCTAATCAATTAGAAGAGGCTTTAACTCAAAATAGCCTTGATGAAGAAACCATTTCTTCGCTTAATAGTCAAATATCATCATTAGAAATTGCAAATGATGATTTAGAGAGTCAAGTGGTTTCTTTAGGAAACGAAATTACAAGATTAGAGGCTGAACTTGAGGCTTATGAAAATATGAATTTAGATGATTACTATAAAGTTGAGTTTATCAATTCTGATAATGACAGCGTAGTATCTTCTAGCTATGTTCTTCAAAGTTCAAAACTTGTTATTCCTGAGATTGCTAAAACATATGACCGTTGGTGTTATGGCTGGGCAACAAGTGAAAGTTCGTCTGATGTTGCTGATTTAAGTGAGTATTTTGTAAATTCTGATTGCACATTTTACTCTGTTATGGGAAATAATATTGATTTGGTTATTGAGCATGATAATTCTTTTTTGTCTGGCAGTAATGAAACAGTATATCGTTATGGTGAAAATTTAACGGTTGCGGATATTTTACTTGTTGACTCTTCATTATCTGATGAATTAGAGTCTAGTGTTGTTAGTTTTGAATTTGCTGATAGTGTTTCTCTTACAACTCTATTAAAAGATTTACCAACTAAAAAATATTCTGTTAGTGGGACAATAATAACACCTAAATATTTGGAGTATGATTTAGTTTATCATTTTAATGGGTTAAATGCATTTATTCCTATATCTGATGATTTTAGTGATGACTTTATGGCGGGAATAAATAAAGGTGATGGTTTACCATATTTTCAAAAATTATCACAATCAAATATAACTTTCACGGTTGGATACGGACCTTCACGGGATAATCTTATTGAAAGTGTAGTGATTTCTAATTTTGAAAATTCTGAAGAAATGACTGTTAAGTTTTTACAAGAGGGAACTGCTAGATATTTGATATATGAGGTAAAGCCTTTTGCTGATATAGATTTAACTGTTGCTTTTGGTATTAGACTAGACTCTTATTATCGCTGTGGAATAAGTGTTTATGGTGAAAATCCTAATAATTACTATTATTCTATAAGTGATTTTAGCTTTGATTTTCTTTTAGAATATTCATATGTTTCTTATTTAGACGCGTTTGTAGATGAAGATTATTGGATAGTAAATTAGTTTGGGCTGTGTAGTCGAGCAGTCTAGTTGTATATGTTGGAGGTTTAAAAATGGAAGGATTAAAAAGAGCTGGAAAAATTGTTAGCATTATATTAAGTGTTATTTTAGTTGTTTTTTCTGCGTTTATGATTTTCTTCATGGTGGATAACTGGGATTATACTAAGAATAAACTTCAAGGCTATTTCGGTATTCAAACTGAAAATGATAACGCTTATGCAGGCGAAACAATGACCCTTGCTGACTTCGAGGCTAAGTTGACAGAGGACGGCTTCTTTGTTGTGACTTCAAACGATATTAATAATCTCGATGATGTCACAGCGAAATATGAAGGACTTCTCGAGTCTGCTGCCATGAGGCGCACCGACACTAAAGACGCTGAAAACACCATTTTTGTTTATGAACTCTATTGGTTTACAGGAACTGAGGATGAGGCTCAAGCAGTTAAAGTTTGGTCTTACACTCAAGATTTCTCAAAGACTCCTGAACTTGGAACTGGGGAAGAAATAGACAGTGTTTTCGGTCAAGTAAATGCTGAAATATTACTTGACGGCTTTTGCACTGCAATCTTGGACGAATCTGACATAACTATGAAAGATTTAGAGAATAACGACTTAATGTTCTTTGATTTCAGTAAAGTTGACAGTGCTTTAACAATTTAAAAGCGTTGGTGGGGACTTTTAAAACACTACCCACCACCAAAGAAGAGAATTTTACTCCTTGGGTTCTCTTCTTGCCAATCAAGAATAAGATAGTCGCGAATATCGAGTTTTTGATAAAAATTTATTTGTTTAAAAGGAAAAAGAAAATGGAAAATGTTAAAGAAAAAGAATTTAAGTTAAGAGAAGATTTAAATGATATTGTTGAGAATATCAAACTTATTGCAAAAAAGACTAATTACGGTGTAAATAACGAATGTGTTGTTAAGTTGTTTAATGGTGAAGAAATTATTTTTAGAGATAAAAATAAATTGTATGACCTTTTACGTTCGTTTCTTATTACTGGACAAAAAGGTTTTGTAAAGTCGAAAAAACTCGTAGATGAATTTAAATTAGATGATGAAGGAAATATCACTGGGGTTTATACTTGCGTGAAATATGAACTTACCAATGGTGAAGTTTATAGGTTATTCCCTCGCGATTATTCTTCAAATACTATGATAAAAAACTACTACGATTTTTATAAAAACAAATATAAAAAGGATAATGGAAATGGCAAACAGTAAAGTTTTTAGAACAAAAAGAGGTAAAGAAACAGATATTATGCACTCTTATGGTTATTATAAATCACCATATAGAGTTAGACAGGCTATGGCTTTCAATAAACCTTTTTTAAATTCTTTAAGTGAAAGGGATAGATACCTAATGAGAGGCTATGCTCAAGCAAAGGTAGAAGAAATGCAAGCTTTTAGGTTTAATAATCCTGATTATCAAAGAAGAAAAGGTAGAAAAAACATTCCTGCATCTGAGCTTACCAAATATTTTAGATAATTAATAAACCACCTTTTTGGTGGTTTTACATAGGAAGGTATATTATGAAAAAATATAATGCTTTCGCAAGTCAAGAAACAAAAGATTTATATATTTGCAAAAGTCAAATAACAAGGTCTTTGTTAAACGAATTAAATTTGCCAAATTATTTAGACATAGATTATGCAAAATCTATTTTTGAAGATTGCATTTTAAGAGGAAATGCAGTATGGGTTTATACTGGCAGTCAGTATAATAAAAACAAAAGAAGATTGACTCCTTTTGTTTTAAAAACTGATTATTATCAAGAATTTGTTAAAGGTCGTTCTCGTTCTTATAAAAAACGAAAAAGTGACCAATAGACCAAACATCTTTCCAATTTTGATTATCTATATCTTTTGCAAGTTTTAGATGATAGCCTAACTTCTCGACTTCAAGCTTTAATTTTTCATAATCTAGGTGGTATTCATTTTTTAAATTATCAAGATTATGTGTAATATTTGGTTTTTTAAAATACTTTTTGGCTTTTAAATAGTCTTTTTCGAGCCACTTAGCAAATTCAGTTTCATTCATAACAAACTCCTTTGTGAAAATTATATTTTAAATTGTTTTAAAAGTCAATTAAATAAGGTGGAAAGTGAAGGAAATTCATTTTAATAAATTTATGGACTTGTCAAAAAGGCAAGGAAAGGTTCTTATATGTGGTGAAGAAGGTGCTGGAAAAACACTTCTTTCCACATATATAGGAATTGAAAAAATGTTAATGGGTGTTCAAGATTGCTGGAAAAGTTATGAAAGAGTAGATAGATATAACGATTTAGGCTATAACTTTTCAAAAAACTATGAACATTTAGTTTTTTCAAATTTTGATATTAATTGCTTATACACTCATATTCCTTCATTTAAGTCTTATGTTGTTGACCCCTATAAAGTTGGCTTTCATTGTAAAGATTACGAAACTACCCCTCTTCCACCATATTCTTTTTTAATTCTAACAGAGGCACAAACTATTTTTAACGCATACTTATGGAATTATTTCCGTCCAGAAGTTCGACGTTATTGGGAAACTTCAAGACAGACAGAAGTGGAAATTATTATTGATACCAATTCGCCTAATTTAATTTATAAGGGTATGCGTGAATTACTTAATAGGATAATTTATCTTTATGCTCCTGTTGAAGAGATTAAGGATAAAAATAGAATTGTTATAGGACATAAACTTTATGTTAAAGAATTTAAAAAGTATAATCAGCTCGAAAAATATTTTGAAACTAATAATGAAAAATTAGTTAAAGAAGAATATGTTTTGATTTTAAATCGTTGTGTATATCTAAATTACAATACGAAACAGTGTGAATATTTAGCATTGAAAGGTAGAGAAATGGACGATTATATAATCGAACATTTTCCAGAAATTAAAACAGTTGAAGATGTTGAAACTTTTGTTTCAAATTTCGGTTTATATATGCCAGAAGGCTATTTGATAAAACCAAGTGACTTTTTAAAGAAAAAGCAAAGCGAAAATGATGAATTTGACGATTTTAAAGAAATTTGTGTGTGAGGTGAAAAATGGAAGAATTTTTAAACGATGATACCATGGAAAGATTGCGAGTAAAAAGGCAGTTAATGTTTGACGCTTCCGAACTCTTTGAGGTTTTCAGCAAAAAGATTGCTGTTTATAAAATTTGTGGTCGCTATGGTAAAAAATTTTTAAATAACGCTTTGCATGAAGTTTATAAAGATTATAAAAAGGGCGTTAGGCAAATTAATGAAAAAATTCCCGCTTTTATTGAATTACCAACATTTGAAAAAGAAGGGAAGAATATGTATAGTAAAAAGTCTGATTTAAAAGGAAGTTCTGATAAAGAATACACTGTGACGCCACCCGTTCCAAAAAAGAAAGCGGGTTTGTTAGCAAAAAACGAGGATGTAGAAATAGTTTGAGCGAAAAAGCAAACCTTCTTGCCTTGTTTGCATGGCTAGTGCGCAAGCCCTCGCCCACCGCACTTCTTCTAGCCTAGCCTGTCCGGCAATGAGGACCACCGCCCGCGAAGAGAGGGCACACGCCCAGAGTGGCCAGCAAGCCTGCACGGCTTGGGAGTGCGCTCAAAATAAAACCTCTTAAGGCAAAGCGTTTGCTGACTTGCTTGGTTCTGCCGAAATCAAAAAGTTTGATTTTGGCAGAACCCCCATAGTTAGTATTACCTATGGGGGTTCTGCATTCCTCTATAAAGGAGATAAGTCTTTGAAAGATATAAATGTTAGTGACGAAGAGGCATTTGAAATTCAAGAGGATGACACTCTTGAAAAAGATGCTGAAAGAAAAAACACTCGATGTTGCTGTTGGGTAGGTACTTGGAACAACCCAGCCATGACAGATGAGGAATTTGAAAAATTTTTTATTGACTTAGAAAATATTGGTCGAATAAAATATGCTATTTTCCAACGAGAGAAAGGTGAAAAAACTGGCACAATACATTTTCAATTTTTTGTAGATTTTAAGTCACCTTCTCGATTTACATTAGTAAAAGAATTACTTCCTTACGGTTGCCATTTTAAACCTATGATTTCCACCAAAACTAGATGTCAAGCCTATTGTTCTAAAGTTGATACACGTGTTAGTGGCCCATATGAAATAGGCGAATTTGTCGATGAACGCCAAAGAACTGACTTAGATAAAATGATAAAAATGGTTGATGAAGGCTTTAGCTTAAATTCAATTTATGAAACCTTTCCAAAGCAATCGTTTATGTATGGTCGATTATTAAAATCTAGGTATTGGTCAAGATTAGAAAATGAGTTTGGAAGTCGAGCTAGGAATATTGAGTGTGTTTATATATATGGTCCGCCCGGCGTTGGGAAAACTACTTATGTTAATTTATTGTTTAAAAATTTAAATGATTTATTTCGTGTTGATAGTTATGGTGAATATTGGTTTACAGGTTATGAAGGTCAAGATAGTATAATGTTGGATGAGTTTGTTGGTCAAGTTAAAATAACTAAAATGAATAAGTTGTTAAACCCTTTTCCACAGAGGATGAATATCAAAGGTGATATGGTTCCAGCTTGTTTTTCAAAAGTTTACATAGTTTCCAATTTATCTTTGAAAGATTTATATAAAGAATATCAAGATGATCCAAAATTGAAAGTTTTATATAGTGCTTTTTGTAGAAGAATAAATAAAATAATTCATTTTGTATCTGAAGGTCAATATATTGTTGAACGTGATAGTGTTTGGGAAGATATTCCAATAGAGGAAATAAAAGTCAAAGGTTTAACGAAGAGAGTTAGTAAAGTGTATGAATATGATATAACTGGAAAAGCTTCAATAGTTTATAGTCGAGAAAAACCTTTTCAAGAAGAATTAAGTTTAATTGATGAAAAGGAATTAGGAGAAATGCCGTTATGAAAGAAAAAACATTATCTATAAAACAAATAATGAACTTGGAAGAAAAATCTATATTAGAGTTATTAGATAAGATTTTGTTTTTACAATACACTGATGAAGAGAAATTAAAAATGTTGGAATATATAAAGACCTGTAGATTAAGATATTTGGAATTAAACAAACAGTTTGAAATGGAAAAACAAAGTAAAAATAAACAGATTGCTAATTATTATTATAAACCTAGAAAAAGGTGGAATTAAGTATGATTGAACGTGGAGATATTTATTTATGTGATTTAGGTCAAAATGTAGGTAGTGAACAAAGTGGTTATCGTCCAGTTGTTGTAATTCAAAATAATGTGGGAAATAAATTTTCGCCAACTGTTGTAGTTTCTGCAATAACATCAAATATTAAAAAAGTAGAATTGCCAACTCATGTTAAACTTTTTTCGAAAGATTGTAATTTATTAGAGGACTCAATCATTCTCTTAGAGCAAATAAGGACTTTAGATAAAAGTCGATTAAAAACAAAAATAGGAAATGTAGGTCCAGATATTTTAAAGAGGATTGATATTGCTTTAGCAGTATCTGTAGGAATAGGAAAAATTTCTGAATGATAAAAATAGAGAATAATAATTCTCTATTTTTTTGTTAAAAAAGTTTAGTCAAAAGTTTAGTCAAAAAAATCTACTTCTCTTTATTTTATGGTTGTTTAGCGTTTTTTATTCTACCCCAGCTATCACCACCAAAACAAAATAAAAAATAAGAAATAAGAAAGAAAAGTTGTGGATAAAATTTAATACATTTTCCATGGTTAAACACAACTCCGCTGGCGAGCCAGTCGTGACTTAATTGGTTTTTGTTTTTATAGTTAATTTCTTCTAAAATATCTTGAAATAAAAAATAAGAAATAAGAAAGAAAAGTTGTGGATAAAATTTAATACATTTTCCATGGTTAAACACAACTCCGCTGGCGAGCCAGTCGTGACTTAATTGGTTTTGAATTTTATAGCTATTTTCTTCTAAAATATTTTGAAATAAAAAAGAAAAGTTATAGTTAAAAAATGCGGTCAACTCGCATATAATTTTTTTCATATCTTTTCACCAACTTAACTCGTCCACTTTAAGATTTTTACTTTCAATATAATTTACTCAAGCCTATTATTATACTATAAAAAATTTAATTAATTTTTTTTAATTATTTTGTTGACTTAAAATTTTCTTTTTGATAATATACTATTTAAGGAGGTAAAAATGAAAAGTTCATCAAAAATTTGCTTGCTTATCGGTCTTATTTTAAGTATGGTTCTGTTTGTTTACTACACCGTTTCATCCTTTGTTGGTATGATGGCAGTGTTTGGCATGATGGGAACAGGAGATCCAGTGTTTGAAACTGCGGGCATGATAACTATTGGTATGATTGTGCTTATGGTTATCTTTGGCATTCTTGGAATTATTTTCACAGGAATTAGTTTCACCAGACTTAAAATGGACGCTCAGACCTTTGCAAACAAAAAAGGAATGCCAATAACTGTTGCTGTTTTCAATTTCATTCTTGGATTTTTGATTTTGATTGGATTGTTTAGTGAAGTTGATGCGTTATCAGTCATCTGCTTGCTTGGCTTTATTGCAAGTGCTGTGCTTATCATTGTGGCAATTGTTTTGAACAAAAAAGAAATGAACGCACCACAAGTAAGTCAAGTTGCGGAAGTTAAAGCAGAAAGTAAAGAAGAAAAACAAGAAGAAAATAAATAGTAAAAAAATAAAAAAGGCTTTTCGATTGAAAAGTCTTTTTTTTATACACAAAATTTTACTTTTTTCCAGTCGAGCCAAAACCACCTTCGCCACGCACAGTGGAAGAAAGAGTGGTGACCTCTTCAAAATTCGCTTTGAAATATGGCACAATAACCATTTGGGCAATTCTGTCGCCATGCGATATCTTTCTTGTTTCCGTGGAATGATTGTGAAGCACAACCACCACCTCACCGCGGTAGTCAGAGTCAACAACTCCCACCTTATTTGCTGGTGCTAAGCCCTGCTTGCAACTGAGTCCAGAACGCGCGAACACAAGAAGAACAAATCCCTCTGGAATTTCCACTGAAATGCCAGTTTTAATGAATTTGGTTTCGTTTGGTGAAATTTCCACATCGTCATTGAGGCAAGCATATAAATCAGCACCTGCCGAAAACTCACTTCCATAGGTTGGAATGATTGCTTTATCATTTAATTTTTTAATTTTAACATCAATATAATTCATATTTCCTCGCAATAGAGATTTAAATTTTTAGTTGTTATTTCCAGCAAGCAAAATAACTTTATTTTCTTTCAGCGACTTTGGCACATCAATCACTCTTTGGTTGGAAGAGCCTCGCCACATGAGCGTGAAATTGTGCAGTTCGTCCATATATTGCCCGTCCACCACAACATCAAGGTATTTAGCAATTTCCTTGTCTTTTAGATAGTTGTCGAATAAAAACCCCGTCCATGCCCACAAATTTTTTTCAGGAAAGCGCTGTTTAAACGCTTTGGCAAGTTTTGTGACAGCATCGATGTTTTTTGGATGCATAGGCTCGCCACCCAAAATGGAAAGCCCTTCCACATTTTCATTGGCGCATAGTTCCAAAATATGATTTAAGGTTTCATCGGTAAATTCTTTTCCGCCGTTAAAGTCGTGTGTTTCAGGATTGAAACAATTTTTGCAGTTGAAGGTGCAACCTTGAACGAACAAAGAAACTCGAACGCCGGGGCCGTTTGAAATGTCCATTTTTCTAATTTTGTTGTATCTCATAATTTCTATTCGTCGTCCTTATTGTCAATATGCAAAACTCTTTCCTTAATTTCCTGAGTTCTCCCCTTATTCCAGAAATTTGTGCCGATGTAGCCACAAGTTCTTCTTGCCACATTCAAGGTGTTGTGGTCACGATTGCCACAATTTGGGCAATACCATTCCAAATTGTCGTCGATTAAAATTTCGCCGGAATAGCCACATTTTTGGCAATAGTCAGATTTTGTGTTAAGTTCGGCATACATGATGTTGTCGTAAATAAACTTGATAACTTGCAAAACAACTTCCAAGTTATTTTGAAGATTTGGTGTTTCCACATAGGAAACTGCACCGCCCGGGCTTAAACGCTGGAATTCGCTTTCAAGTTTAAGTTTTGAAAAGGCATCGATTTCTTCAAACACAGGAACATGATAGGAGTTTGTGATATAGTCCTTATCCGTCACTCCTTTCACAACGCCGAAACGCTTTTTCAAGCACTTTGCAAATTTATATGTTGTTGATTCGATTGGTGTGCCGTAAACGCTGTAGTCAATATCTTCCGCTTCCTTCCACTCTTTGCACTTATCGTTAAGTTTTTGCATAACTTCCAAAGCAAACTGTTTGCCCTTGCCGTTATCGGTGTGGCTGTGGCCAGTCATATATTTAACACATTCATAAAGCCCTGCATATCCAAGCGAAATTGTGGAATATCCGCCATGCAGAAGTGGATGCACGCTTTCGCCTTTTTTGAGCCTTGCAAGTGCGCCATACTGCCACAAAATTGGTGCAACATCGCTTGTGATTTTGGAAAGTCTTTCATGCCTAATTTTCAAGGCTTTATGGCATAGTTCCAACCTATCTTCATAAATCTTCCAGAAGTCGTCGAAGTCTTTATTGGAAGAAAGAGCAACATCAACAAGATTGATTGTGACAACGCCTTGGTTAAATCTGCCGTAATATTTTGGTTTGTTGGTTTTTGGGTCAACATATGGCGTGAGGAAAGAACGACATCCCATGCAAGGATAGCAATTTCCGTTGCCGTTTTTATCGATTTTATATTTTAACATCATCTTTTCAGAGATATAATCTGGCACCATTCTTTTTGCCGTGCATTCGGCAGCGAGTTTAGTTAGATACCAATATTTGCTGTTTTCATGGATGTTATCTTCTTCCAAAACATACAGAAGTTTTGGGAACGCTGGGGTTATGTAAACGCCTTTTTCGTTTTTCATACCCTGAATTCTCTGTTTCAAAACTTCCTCAATAATCATGGCAAGTTCTTCTTTATACTCTTCCGTTTCGCCAAGATATAGGCATACACTTAAAAATGGTGCTTGTCCGTTGGTGGTTGTCATGGAGTTCACTTGATATTGGAATGTTTGCACGCCATCGCGAATTTCTCGTGCCAAATCCTCTTTGGCGAACTTAACGCAATCTTCCTCTTTAAGTTTGCGTGCGCGATACATTGCCAAATACTTATTATAACTATCTCTCACAAATGGCGCAAGATGTGTCATGGTGACAGTTGCACCGCCATATTGACTTGACGAAACTGCCGTGATAATTTGTGTGGCAATGGTCATGGCAGTCAAAAATTTATGAGGTTTTTCAATCATAACGCCATTGATGTTTGTGCCGTTTTGAAGCATATCTTCCAAATTTATCAAATCGCAATTGTGAAGAGCGTTCTGTGCGAAATAGTCAGCATCGTGGAAGTGAATAATGCCTTCGTCATGCGCCTTAACAACATCTTCTGGAAGCAAAAATCTTCTTGTTATATCAGTGCTGGTAATGCCTGCAAGATAATCTCTTTGAGTGGTGACAATTCGTGCGTTTTTGTTGGAATTTTCGGTGTTCCAATACTCACTCTCGCCGTCGATAAGCTCTTTAATGGTTTGGTCAGTGGTGTTTGCTTTTCTGACAAGCGCACGAGTGTATCTATATATGATATACTTTTTTGCAAGTTCATAATGCCCATACGCCATAAGTTTTTCTTCGATAAAGTCCTGAATGTCCTCAACAAGAATTCTTTTCTTTTTGAGAGCGAGAATGCTTTGGATGATTTCGTTAATCTCCTTTTCGCTTGCTCTTTCCTTCTCGGAAACCTCATTATTGGCTTTTGAAATGGCATTTTCGATTTTTGTTTGGTCGAAGTCAACAATATTTCCATTTCTTTTAACAACTTGCATTTTTTTATCCCTCCTGTCAACAAGTTTTCATTTCCATTTTACAATATATATAGTGTTCAAGTCAAACAAAAATCACAAGATGTTGTGTTTTTTCAAAAAATTTTCTTAAAAAATTGTTTTTTAATTTTCAAAATATTTTTCAAAAAGTCTGACTTAGCGATACGCCCGAAATCAAGTTATATATTAATAACAAAATGCACAAACTTTATCTTTCGAAAAAGAGAATAAATCTTTTCGCAAAACTTCAAAACGGCGAAAAAAAGAACATATTGACTTCATTTCAATATGTCCTTGTTTAACCTTTTAATCGCTCTTTATCTTTCAAGGTTTTTAAGGTCTTTCATGCGGTTTTTTTGCCAATCATTTAAGGCTTTAAGCATTTCTGCCTTCTCTTCTTCCGTTCTCTTTAAACTTTTATTCATCTTCGCTGTGTTTTCTGCGGTTTGTTTTTGATAATTTTCCTCTTCCGTTAACTCATTTGTGAATGGTTTCAGAGCGTCGCTATATCCAATTTTAAAAATTTCCAAGGTTCCAGTTGCAAAATCTTTAAGTAATTTAAAAAAGCCTTTCATATCGCCTCCATATATATTATGATAGCACTTAAACCTTGTTTTGTCAAGATGAAAGAAGAAGAAAGAGTTGCCTCTTTCCTCTTAATTTTTATGGATTATTGCGTCTAAACTCATTATATAACTGTCTCAAAAGTTGTTGAGTTTCTTCTTCTTGTCTTGCAAGGTTTGCCATATGTTTATTCGTAAGATTCACATTTTGAGCCGTTTCTTTAGCCCAATCTGTTTTTTGTGTAAGCTTTGACTCTTCCATAAATTCTTTCATTCCAGTGTTTGCCATAGTCTTATAGTTGTCCATCATCTGTTTGCCAACGCCAGTAAATGTTGAACCCATGCCACCTAAAATTCCACCAACAACACCGCCCTTCTCATATGAATCAACCAAATGCCCGTTTGCAATTTTATATCTTTCAACTGCTGCGTCCTGAGCATCTCTTGCATTGCCCTGTAATCTTCTGGAGCCAGCTATTCTTGCATTAATATCATTAAATGCTGTTAAGGCTTTGCTGTAACTATTGCCATGAGATCTTATGAATGCGTCATAACCTGTATCTGCGGCTCTTACTCTAGCTGATGCTGCAGCACCCATAAATTTACCACCACCTGACTGGAACGCCTCGCGTGCAAAGCTTGCAGCATCTGCTTCACTAAGTCCTCTGTTTATAGCTTCTTCTCTTAATTGTGCTTCACTTACATTGTTTTTACCATTAAATGAGTTGAGAATATCCGATTTTGTTCCTTGTACATAATCACGATTCCTTCTTAAAGCTTCTTCTTGACGTTTAGCAATATCTTCATCAGCTTTAGCACTTCTTTGGGCAAGTTGTGCTTGTTGCATATCTCTAACTGCGTTACGTCCTGCCACTCCACCTTTTAAAAATCCCTGTGCTTGTCCGACAAATCGAGCGGCTTTGCTATCGCCTCTACCAACCCAATCGCCAATCTTTTTACCTGCTTTTCTGAGACCTCTTCCTGCAAGTTGACCTGCAATGCCAACGCCTGTTAAGTTTGCAAATGCCTTTCCGCCAATTTTTGCTGCTCCTGCCGTCATCAATGCGGCTTTACCAAGCGTGGATTTAACTTCTCCCGCAACAGAATCTCCTTGATTACGCAAATCTTCCGAGCCTATCACTTGTGAAAGCACATTGATGACGTTTTTAATTGCAACTAAGCCAACAATTATGAACAAGGTTTGAACAACTAGGTCTGCAATAGGAATGTCGAAGAAATCTATCTGATTGACATACGGCAATAAGATAAGCACCAAGTTCATTCCGACGACGGCTGCATAGGCAATTATTACCTGTTTTATGAAAGTCGTTCGCCACTGACCAAAAGCTTTGCCTTCGTCAAGCGGAGCAAGCCCAGCAAGTGGTGGCATAACAAGGAACAAAATTATACACAAGAAGAAACGCACCATAAGCCCGAAGATAAGGTTTAAGAACAGCGTTATTGCCACGATTGCCGCACCGAAACCAACGATAAAGTTGAATTGCCATAAGTTATAGTAATACCACACAAGCCCAACATTGAATTTCGAGAACGACGAAACGGCGTTTGTTGAGAACATCGTGAAATAGCGGTCAACACTTAAATAGTTTATTGCATAAGCCACATCAC
>ERZ1643247.453-NODE-453-length-49503-cov-7.875425_pt1 | contig 49503 bp, 32 predicted proteins | sample MGYA00579264_ERZ1643247 | MGnify/ENA primary metagenome ERZ1643247 (study PRJEB29033, sample SAMEA4952262) | chicken gut metagenome | biome: Broiler Chicken; feature: Gastrointestinal Tract; material: Caecum | place: Ireland | collected 2018 | study: Broiler... | reverse complement strand
GATTCCTCCAAGTCACAAGGATCCCGCATCCCATATCTCCTGTGTATTCTATCCGGGAGAAATTCCTGATTATTTCCGTTTTTCCAAAGCAGACGTTCTTTTCGCAATTCCTCATAAAGCAAAACCAAAAGGGAACTTTAACGGAAAAGACAACGGCTGAACAGGACGAAACCCGGCCGTTAAAGCGCCCCTTTGCCTTATGAGGAATTGCGAAGGGAATTTCCGGACTGAGGGACAGAAAAATGGAAACCCAGAGAGTTTTTGGATGCGCCTTTCAGAAGATGGGGACAGGGGATTCTGATGACTCTGGAATGAGTTTAGAAAAATAGGAACCTGAGAATCAGCGTTGGGATTTACAGCGGGCTCTGTCTGAGCGCATGCGAGTTAGCACGCTGTAAATCCTGCTTTTAGCTGATTCTCAGGTTCCGTTTATTTTTCTTAACTCATGGAACGAAATCAGAATTCCCTGTCCCCATCTTCTGAATCCGTCTTCCAAAAACTTCTTTGTTTCTTCCGGTTTGTGTCTGCTATCCGGAAATTCCCTTCGGCAAATCCGAATGATCATGCAAAATGCCGCACTCTGAGTCCGATCCCCATTGAATCAGCCAGTGCTCTGCTTGCCTCGATTTCTTCTTCCGGCAGTACATCTACTACTGTGAAACGGACGTCCAGCCCTTCCCAGCTGCATTCTGCTGCGAAATCCAGCATTCCCTGAAACGCATTTTCAAACTGAGGTCTTGTCACTTCCATATATTTTTTCTCGTCCGGGGCATTAAGGCTTATGGATACAGCGTCCACTGTTTCTTTCAGTTCCGGAACGATATCTCTTTTGTTATAAAGACTTCCCAGACCGTTGGTGTTTACTCTTACTTTTATGCCCAGTTTTTCTTTTGCATATTTTGCAGAGGCGATAAGATTATCCAGTGCACAGGTCGGTTCACCGTACCCGCAGTACACCAGCTCTTCATATCCGGTAAAATCAAACGCGTCCATAGCCTTTTTGATCTCTTCAAGTGTGGGATCTGTTTTGTGCCACAGCGTCTCTGCATCCCCCACTCCGTCCTTATGACTGCGGATACAGAAAGTACAGCTGCAGTCACATTTATTTGTAAGATTTACATAGACTTCATTTTTATACGTATACAATATATCTGCCATTTCTCATTCTCCTTTAACTGTCTGCTTTGTTTTCCTAATCTTGCATGTTAGTCTGTTTTATGTTTTCCGGCCGGTTCAGCGCGGACAAGGATCCGATACTGTTTTCCCTGTTGCGGAATAACGGATGTGCCGCTGCATCCGGGCTGTGCTATGCTCTGCTGTCGAGATGCATCATCCGTTGAATTTTTCCTTTCACACGTGCTCTGTCAAAGGCTGCACCGAGCGCAAAGAAAAATACCGCGCTTCCGCCGGACTGAATCAGACTGCCGGCCAGAGATGCCGCCGGCGTGATAAAGGAACCGAATAAAATTCCTTCCGCCAGATAATATCCTGCCGCAGAAATGACCGCGGCTGCAAAGGGCGCCGCCCAGTTCCTGGGTGTCAGGACTTTCTCCTCTTTTCCTGAAAAAGGAAGCACAATGGCCATTTTTATAAGGACTGTTGCCGGAGCCCACATAGGTGCTGTCAGAAGATCCGCCACGCCGCCGCCGATTGCTGCTGCGGCAAGGGCATAAGGCTTTGGAAGAAATACTGCCGCCAGATAGATCAGCGCATCTCCGAAATGAATGTATCCTCCATTGGCTCCGTAGGGAATATGGCAGATATAAGCTGTCATAAGGGCGATCATTGCCGCAAACAGACCTGCCGCCGCCATCTTTACCGTCTTCTCTCTGCCGTCTGTTTTTCTTATTATTTCACGGTTTTTCTGCATTCTGTTTCAGCCTCCCTTAAATAGTTTTACAATCTGAACCGGATGTCTGTTTTGCCAGCATCCAGAGATATTGTTCGTAATCCACGCCGTCATTCCTTGGAACATTGCGCTTTGCAGAGTCCTGTATCGCCAGCTCTATAATCCGGCCGGCCAGCGTCATTGTCTGTTTCAGGGAGTCTCCCCGGGCGCGGCCTCCGGCAATCATGGATGCAAATAGATCACCGGTTCCCGAATAACTTTCTCCGATAAACGGGAAGGAAGAAAAGTCCGCATGCCCTCCGGAAAATGCCAGATTACCGACCTTTCGCACGCCATCCGTCTGATCTGTGTAGCAGATTCCGGTAACGACCACTTCATTCGGTCCGGCATTCCCGCCTTTTCCTGTCAGATTTGCGCACATCTGTTCAATCCTGCCGGTCAGTTCTTTCTGATCCGTGATTTCTCCGATTATGTGGTAATCTGTGTCTGTCAGAAGACACAATTCCGTAAGATTAGGTGTGATGATATCGGCTTTTCTGACCAGTTCTTTCATCATAGTTAAAAGTCCCGGCGTAAACATATCATACCGGCGCCCGTTATCTCCCATTACCGGATCCACCAGGAGGAAGGTGCCTTCCGTATAAAAATCGTCCAGGAAATCAAATACCTTTTCGATCTGGCGGCCTCCTGCCATAAACCCGGTATAAATTCCGTCAAATGATACGCCCATTTTCTTCCATTCTTTCCGGAATTCATCCATCTTATCTGTATAATCGTCACAGAAATAGCTGGGATAACCGGTCTGAGCGCTTAATATTGCTGTCGGAAGAGGACACGGCTGCACTCCCATAGCCGCAATCGCAGATATTGCCGCTGTAAGTGAACACTTGCCAAATCCTGACAGATCATTGATCACTGCTATTTTTTTTGTCATAATATCTCCTGTTTCTGTTTATTTCTCCGGGAAATAATATCATACAACTGGCTTATCAGAAATGGCCAGTTACACACTTTTATACCAGACCAGTTTGAAACGAATCCGGATTTGTGTAATTGAGAAGGGACGCCGGGAGAGACTGGTGTGGTGCCGGAGGGACACACTTGCGCTCGGACCGCAGGCGCAGCGGTACGTAAGAGCGCAAAAAACGCGCTCTAAGAACCGGCGCTGCTTTACGGTCCTCCATCACCACACCAGCCTCCCCCGGCTGACTTCTCTCTCACACAATTCCGGATTCAGGCAGGAAGAGGCCGGAGCTGTTCCGGCTGCAGGTGACCGGATTCAAAGCAGCAGTACCGCCTGCCGGGGCGCTTGACTTCTTCGCCGTTAAAGTGCCCCTTTCCCTTTGTCTTATGAGGAATTGCGAAGGGAATTTCCGGACTGAGAGACAGAAAAACGGAAACCCTGAGAGTTTGGGGATGCGCCTTTCAGAAGAGGGGGACAGGGAATTCTGATGACTCTGGAATGAGTTTAGAAAAATAGGAACCTGAGAATCAGCGTTGGGATTTACAGCGGGCTCTGTTTGAGCGCATGCGAGTTAGCACGCTGTAAATCCTGCTTTTAGCTGATTCTCAGGTTCCGTTTATTTTTCTTAACTCATGGAACGGAAGCAGAATTCCCCGTCCCCTTCTTCTGAATCCGTCTTATAAAAACTTAGTGCCTTTCCGTTCTCTGCCTGTTGTCCGGAGAGTTCCTTAGACAAATCCGAACTTATTTTGTCAGTACTTCGATTCCGTCTTCTTTGACGAGCACCATATATTCAATCTGAGCGGACAGTCCGTCGTCTATGGTGTAAACGGTCCAGCCGTTATCTTCATCTACAAAAAAGTCCGGACTGCCTTCGTTGATCATGGGTTCAATGGTGAACATCATACCTGGAACGAGAAGCATTTCACTGCCCTTCGGAGTTACGTAGCTGACAAAAGGATCTTCGTGGAAGGCCAGGCCGATGCCGTGACCGCCGATTTCTTCTACAACAGAATAGCCATTTGCCTTAGCGTGGGTGTTGATGGCGTCGGCAATATCCCCCAGATGGCCCCAGGGCTTCGCTGCAGCCAGACCCAGTTCTACACATTCTTCCGTTACACGGACCAGCCGTTCGGCCCGGTCTGAGACTTTCCCCATTTTGAACATACGTGAGGCGTCAGAAAAATAGCCGTCCAGAATCGTAGAGACATCTACATTGATGATATCTCCTTCCTGAAGGAAGATCTCTTTATCCGGAATACCATGGCAGATTTCGTTGTTAAGCGACGTACACACGCTTTTCGGAAAGCCCTGATAATTCAGGGGAGCGGGAATTCCGCCGTGTTCTGTAGTGAACCGGTAGACAATATCGTCAATGTCTGCTGTGCTCATTCCGATGCGGATATGTTTTGCAACTTCATCCAGCACGGCTGTGTTAAGTGCAGCGCTCTCTTTGATCTTTTCGATCTGCGCAGGAGTTTTCAGAAGGGATCTTGAGGGAACAATCTCTCCCCGTTCTGCATGCATAAGCATTTTTTCTTCGATAGGCATGTGGCATCTTTTGTATTTTTTTCCACTGCCGCACCAGCAAAGTTCATTTCTTTCCATCAATTACATCTCCTCTAAAATATTTTTCAAAATTCAGATTTTATTTCTGCCGCAGTACATAGCTGCCGGAAATTTTACAGGCGTTCCGGCCGCCCTCAGAAGCGGTGGATAAACAGACCGCTTCGCAGTTTCGGCTCAAACCAGGTGGATTTGGGAGGCATCAGTCTTCCCGCATCAGCTACGGCCAGCAGTTCTTCCATTGAAGTAGGGTACATGGAAAATGCTGCGCCGCCGGAACGGTCAGCCATTTCCTGCAGGGCATCCAGTCCGCGGATCCCGCCGACGAAGCGGATGCGGGGATCGGCTTTCGGGTTCCTGATGCCGAGAACCGGATCAAGAATATAATCCTGCAGAATTGACACATCAAGATTTTTTACCGGATCAGAGCCGGCGGGGCAGTCCCTGACCTGAAGTCTGTACCAGGAGCCGCTGCAGTAAAGGCCGAATTCACCTTTCCGCCCGGGACGGCAGGCTGTCTGTCCCATAGGGATAATCTTAAATCTGTCTTTTATCTTATCAAGAAATGCGCCGCTTGTATACCCGTTCATATCCAGTACACAGCGGTTGTAATCATAAATATGCAGTTCGTCTGACGGGAACAGAACCGAGAGAAAATAGTTGTACTCTTCATCCCCGGAAAAGTCCGGATTCTGGGCTCTTTTCCTTAATCCGACCTTTACGGCGGATGCGGCCCGGTGATGTCCGTCGGCGATATATAAATGGGGGATACCGGAAAATATCTGAGAAATATTCTCGATATCAGAGCTCCCGTCAATCCGCCAGACCTGATGACGTACACCGTCGCTGCTTGTAAAATCATAGAGACAGGGTGTGTTCTCCTTTACAGAAGCAACCAGCTGTTTCAGCCCTGTATGGGGACGGTAGGTCAGAAAGATCGGGCCGGTCTGGGCGCTGCAGGCTTCTACATGGCGGATCCGGTCCAGCTCTTTGGCCTCCAGCGTATTTTCATGTTTTAAAATGACCTGGTTTACATAGTCATCAACAGAAGCGCAGCCTACAATTCCGTTCTGAGTCCTGCCGTTCATTGTAAGGGCATATATATAGAAGCAGGACGTTTCGTCCTGTACAAAAGAGCCGTCGGAAAGCATTCCGTCCAGAATTTCTCTGGCCTTTCTGTAAACAATATCAGAATAGGGATCAGTACCTTCCGGAAGCTGAGTCTCTGCGCGGTCGATTCTGAGAAAGGAAAGCGGTTCCCGGGCTGTTACTTCCCTGGCTTCCGCTGTGTTGTATACGTCATAGGGCAGAGCTGCTATAGAGGATGCAAGTTCCTTTTGCGGACGTACTGCCCGGAATGGACGGATCGTACTCATAAACGTGATCTCCTTTTTTATTTTGCACACGATTCCTGAAAAACCACGAAAAGGTTTTCTGTGTACACTGACGCTATTCTAGCACATTTGCCGTAAATATGCCATAGGAGGATCGGGAAGCGTCCGACAAAGTTTGATAAAAAACAACATTCGTGCTTGCCCGTATTGGAAAAGTATAGTAGTATATGGATTTAAAGGAGTGATTATAGAATGTGGTACTGGATTATAATGTTTCTGCTTGCCGCCGGATGTGCCGGTATGCTGGCGGTGACATTTATAAGTATAAAAAAGCAGAAGGCGGAAAAACCCGCATCCCGCCGGAGGGGCCGCAGAGCGGCAGGGACAGCCGCCCGCAGCGGGGAGGAGCAGATAGAAGCTCCCAGACGCAGGCCGGTCCGCCAGCCTTCGCAGGCACAGGGCGGCCAGCAGAGTCCGCAGGAAAAAAGACCAAGAAGAAAGAAAAAGAGACAGTGGAAAATTATTCTTGAGGATATCGACAGCTGGGAAAAGTACAGTTTCATATTTTATGACGCAGTTGGTATCGGAAGAGATAAAGAGGGGAAGATGTATGAAAAGTATCTCCCGCTTACGGAAGATAAGAGGATATCCAAGGCACACTGTGTTATCGTCCGAAGAGGAGATCAGCTTTTCCTGAAAGATGAAGGCTCCAGAAATGGCACATTTCTCAACGGAGAGAGGATTGAGCAGCCGGTTCCCCTGCAGAAGGATGACATTATCGGGATCGGGGGAACCCGTCTGGAAGTGCAGCGAGTACTCAGAGAGAGCGACTAGAGGAGGATGCGGTTCCCGGAGAAAAGGTGATATTCTAAGAAACATGTCTGCCGGAATCATGTCTGGATGGCAGGTTGAAACGGAGAAAACTCCGGTTTCCTGACGTACAGCATGGGCCGGCAGACATTTTGTTTACCGGCAGATACTGCTTTTCGGAGGATTCACTTCCCGGAGTCTGCAGCATATATTGTATATATAATGTCTGTCTGGGAGTGAAAGTGAATGGATCAGAAACTGCCTTATTATATGGCGTATCCAATGACCCTTGATTTTGAGGATGAAAGAACAGAGCGGATGGATTATGAATATCTCAGAAGCATGTATCCGGAAATACCGAAAACCATACTGCCCTATGTGGAAGAAGAATGTGACCGCATGGCATATGAAAACAGCATGATTTATGATCAGTATCCGGATAAACTGCAGCTCAGACTGATGTGCGGAAGAATCTGTGCAAACATAAAGAAGAATGAAAAGTTATCCGGAAACGAAAGCATGCGGGAACTTCTGAATGATATGGAACAGGGCGGGAACTTTCTCAGGGATCTGACAGAAGTAATGCTTTATCAGGAACTTTTCCGGCGCAGGAGCGGTCATCGCCGGTCTGCGCGGAGATTTTACTAACACTGGCAAACATGTTATAATTGACAGAGGCAGAGTGCCGGGCAGAAGCTGTTGTCCGGACCGGAAGAAACAGCGAGGTAGACACATATGAAAAAAAATCTTATATTTATCGGCATGCCCGCCGTAGGCAAGAGTACGGTGGGCATTGTAGTGGCAAAGCGCCTGGGGATGAATTTTATAGATGCGGATCTGCTGATTCAGGAGCAGGAAAAGAAGCTTTTAAGAGAGATCATCGCAGATGTTGGACAAGATGGCTTTCTGAAAATCGAAAATCAGGTAAATGCAGAACTGGAGACAGAAAATTCTGTTATTTCACCCGGCGGAAGCGTGATCTACTGCAGGGATGCCATGAGGCATTATAAAGAAATCGGGACCATTGTATATTTGCAGGCGTCCTATCAAACAATAAAAAAGAGGATCCATAATCCGAAAAAACGAGGGGTTGTACTTCGGAAAGGACAGTCTTTCCGGGATCTTTACAATGAGAGGGTCCCGTATTTTGAAAAATATGCAGACATAACGGTGTGTGAAGACGGCTGCCGGATCGAGGATACGATTGAAAACGTACTCAATGCGGTGGCAGAGTACCGGAAACAGCAGAAAAAACAGAAAAAGAAGAGGTTCAGAAAAAATTACAGTACAAAATACAGAAAAAGTACAAAGCATCCGGGAAAACGGACGGGAAGATATACAGCAGCAAAAAAGACAGAAACAAAAAAGGCTGAAACAAAAAAAGCTGAAGTAAAAAAAACTTGACACATGTGCGGACCTGAGACTATTATATGTATTTGACAATGTGGACAGAATTAACTGGCACAGGAATGACGGAGGCGGTCCGCAGGGAAAAAGAATTTTACAAATGTTGAATTTGTGGTATAATGGCGACAGATATTACAGAATTATTACAGACAAAATACGAATGCAGTTATCAATTCGGAGTCGAGGTGCGAAATGGAGCAATATATAATTAAGGGCGGGAATCCGCTCGTAGGGGAAGTGGAAATCGGAGGCGCCAAGAATGCGGCGCTTGCTATTCTTGCAGCGGCAATTATGACGGATGAGACGGTTCTGATCGATAATCTTCCGGACGTAAATGACGTTAATGTAATGATTGAGGCAATCAGCGGAATCGGAGCCGGAGTGCAGAGGATTGACAGGCATACGGTAAAGATTAACGGCGGAACAATCGGGGATTTCAATATTGAGTATGATTATATCAAGAAGATCAGAGCATCGTATTATCTGCTGGGCGCTCTTCTTGGAAAATACAGAAGGGCGGAGGTAGCTCTTCCCGGCGGCTGCAATATCGGGAGCAGACCGATTGACCAGCATCTGAAGGGATTCCGGGCGCTGGGAGCAGATGTAGATATTGAGCATGGAAAAATCGTTGCGGAGGCAGAGTATCTAAGAGGCACACATCTGTATTTTGATGTTGTTTCCGTAGGTGCGACGATCAACGTTATGATGGCTGCCGCTATGGCGGAAGGTCTGACGATTATGGAAAATGTGGCAAAAGAACCTCATGTGGTTGATGTTGCCAATTTCCTCAACAGCATGGGCGCGAACATCCGCGGCGCCGGAACGGACGTGATCAAGATCCGCGGAGTGAAAAAGCTTCATAAGTCGGAGTATTCCATTATTCCGGATCAGATTGAAGCCGGTACTTTTATGTTTGCCGCAGCTGCGACAAAAGGTGATGTGACAGTGATGAACGTGATCCCGAAGCATCTGGATGCGACGATTTCAAAGCTGGTGGACATCGGGTGCGAAGTGGAAGAATTTGATGATGCAGTGAGAGTGGTTGCCAAGGGACGGCTGAGAAGCACGCAGGTAAAAACACTCCCCTATCCGGGATATCCGACAGACATGCAGCCCCAGATCGGTGTGACTCTGGCGCTGGCAAAGGGAACAAGTACGATTACGGAGAGTATTTTCGAGAACAGATTTAAATATCTTGGCGAGCTGGCGCGTATGGGCGCTGTCGTAAAGGTAGAAGGAAATTCGGCCACAATCGAGGGTGTTGAGCGGTTTTCCGGAGCACGTGTCAGCGCACCGGATCTTCGCGCAGGAGCTGCTCTGTGTATTGCGGGACTTGCGGCGGACGGAATAACAATTGTAGACGATATTGTATATATCCAGCGTGGGTATGAGCGGTTTGAAGAAAAACTCAGAAGTCTCGGCGGAGTAATCGAAAAAGTAACCAGCGAAAAGGAGATACAGAAGTTTAAACTGAAAGTGGGATAGACAGAAAATACAGAATAGTATTGACATTTTCCATATTTCATTGTAGAGTTCTTTAGTGGAACAAAAAATAAATAAATAAGACTTTCTCTTATTCAGAGCAGTGGAGATACAAAGGATCTGTGAAGCTGCGGCAACCCCTTGTAAGGAAGGTGCCAACCTGAGCGAGCAATCGAACAATAAGAGGATTGTTATGAAATATCAACAGTCCGCTTACGCGGACTGTTTTCGTTTGGCAGGATTGCCTGCGCTGATATGTTCCGGCGGCCATCGTGCAGGCGCGTAAGGCCGGGGGAACATATCAGCATAGGCGGGACGCCCGCGAGCGAGATGGAGCAAAGCGGAATCGAGATTGCGGAGGCAATCCGAAAGAGAGGGTACCTGTCGGGCGAACAATCCGAAAGAGAAAGCAGGGAAAGGAGTTCTTTATGGAAAAAATATTATTTACTTCAGAGTCAGTTACAGAGGGACATCCGGATAAGATGTGCGACCAGATTTCTGATGCGATCCTGGACGCGCTGATGGAGCAGGATCCCATGAGCCGTGTGGCATGCGAGACATGCTGTACAACAGGAATGGTAATGGTAATGGGTGAGATTACCACAAAAGCATATGTGGATATTCCGAAGATTGTGCGCGATACTGTGCGCGAGATCGGCTATACAAGAGGAAAGTACGGGTTTGACGCGGATACATGCGGCGTGATTACTACCATTGATGAGCAGTCCGCGGATATCGCTCTCGGCGTGGATAAAGCTCTCGAAGCAAAGGAAAATAAGATGTCTGACGACGATATCGAGGCCATCGGCGCAGGAGACCAGGGGATGATGTTCGGATATGCCTCAGATGAGACAGACGAATACATGCCGTATCCCATCGCTATGGCACACAAACTTGCACGCAGGCTTACCGAGGTGAGAAAAGACGGTACGCTTCCCTACCTTCGCCCGGACGGCAAGACTCAGGTGACGGTGGAGTATGATGAGAACGGTACCCCGAAAAGACTGGATGCAGTTGTACTTTCCACACAGCATGATCCGGATGTGAGCCAGGAGCAGATCCATGAAGATATTAAAAAATATGTTTTCGATGCAATTATTCCGGAGGATATGGTGGATGATGAGACGAAGTTCTTTATTAATCCTACAGGACGCTTTGTAATCGGCGGTCCTCACGGAGACAGCGGACTCACAGGAAGAAAGATTATCGTGGATACTTACGGCGGAAAGGCACGTCACGGCGGCGGCGCATTTTCCGGAAAGGACTGTACAAAGGTTGACCGTTCCGCTGCTTACGCGGCACGTTATGCTGCAAAGAATATTGTGGCGGCCGGACTGGCAAAACGCTGTGAGATCCAGCTGTCCTACGCAATCGGTGTGGCGCAGCCGACTTCTGTTTCCGTGGATACATTCGGCACCGGAAAAGTATCGGACAGCAGACTGGTGGAAATTATAAGAGAGAATTTCGACCTGCGTCCGGCCGGCATTATAAAGATGCTGGATCTGAGAAGACCGATCTACAAACAGACAGCGGCTTACGGACATTTCGGAAGAAATGATCTGGATCTCCCCTGGGAGAAGCTGGATAAAGTGGATGATCTGAAAAAATATCTTCAGAACTAGGACGATATTCCGGCATCTGTAAAGGAGCACAGAGAATAGTACCTTTCCTTCCCTGAGGGCGGATGAAAGGAAAAGAAAAATAGAAAAAGGCTATAATAAATCAACTTTTCAGCAGGTTTTGTGCATATTTTGCAACTGAAAGAAACCTTCTGAAAGGTTGATTTTTTATTGGAAATATAAGAAAAATATACTTTTGTAACAAAAATACACAAAAAAATAAAAAATGTAATAGATTCAGCTGGCTAATAGAAAAAATTTGTATTGTTAAAGCCGCTAAAAATTTTCAGTCAGCACTTTTATTCTGGATGCCGGAGAATTTTCCTATTATAATAAAATTATTGTAGTATGATCATTATGTGGAGGAGGAAAAGGGATGAAGAAAAAGAAATTAAGCTTCATTGCTGCTCTGTCTGTCTTTTCCATGACGGTGACATCTGTTTTACCGGCAATGGCGGCTCCAACGGCGAATGATGCCGGCAAGGCAGGAGATGCGCTGGAAAATCAGGTGCTGGATCTGGAGTTTGAGGGAGATCTGAAGGACGGAACAGATACGATAGCCGATATTTCAATCAGCGGAGACGGCTATGAGTATGTGGATGGAGTAAATGGCGGGAAGGCTCTGAGCCTGACAGGAAATGCTTATGTAAATCTCGGAAAGGATCAGCGTCTTCAGCCGGAAAATCTCACATTGTCGTTCTGGATCAACCCGAATGAGACAATAACGGGAGAGCAGATTATTTCCTGGAACAAACAGGAATATTATACGGACGGCTGGTATCTGACATCAGAAAACGACAATACCCCGCTGGCCCTGTCCATAGGAGAAGGGGCTAATGGCGGACAGCCGTATAAGGTAAGCGTGAAAGGAAACCGCGCAGAATTCTTCCCGGCAGGGGAGTGGACCCATATTGTTGTCACTTATGACAGTGAAACAAAAGATGTGGCATTTTACCGCAACGGAGTCGCCCAGTCAGTAAACGTGGATTATGCTGTAGGTGAAGGCCGGGACGGTGTTCTTGGTTCGGATCTGGATATGGAGAAATCCATCGGTTACAACGGACCGGTCTATAAAGGGGCATATATGAATGCAGCTCTGGATCATTATGAACTGTTTAATGATACTGCTACGGCTGAGCAGGCGCTGGCTCTTTATGAGGAAAACAAAGAAACAGAAACTTCCGGTCTGAAAAACCAGGTGCTGGATCTGGAGTTTGAGGATAACCTGACAGACGGCACCGGGATAAATACAGACATTAAATTCTCCGGCTCGGGTTATGAATATGTAGATGGAGCAAACGGCGGAAAAGCGCTTAAACTTACCGGAAATACATATATTGATCTTGGCAGAAACACAGAGCTCCAGCCGAAGAATCTGACCCTGTCGTTCTGGATCAATCCGGAGAAGACAATGACAGGCGAGGGAATCATTTCGTGGAATAAAAACGAATACTATACAGATGGCTGGTATCTGTCGTCCGAAGGCGATAATGTACCTCTTGCATTATCAATCGGAGAAGGAAAAAATGCGGGACAGCCGTATAAAGTAAGTATAAAAGGAAACCGCGCGGAATTTTTCCCGGCAGGAGAATGGACACATATCGTAGTGACTTATAACAGCGCGAGCAAAGAAGTGGTGTTCTACCGCAATGGTATCGAACAGACGTCTACGATAGACTATGCGGTCAATAGTAACCGGGACGGCGTGCTCGGATCGGATGAAAGCATGCAGAAGTCAATCGGTTACAATGGACCGGCTTATAACGGAGCATATCTGAAAGCAGCGCTGGATCATTATGAACTGTTTAATGACACAGCAACGAAAGAAGAGGCAATGGCTCTGTATGAAGAGAACGGCGGAGAAATTGACAAGGCCCAGATCGCAAAGGATGATCTGGATGCGCTGAACATTCCTGCTGAGACAAGCCGTAATCTGGCACTCCCGTCAGTCGGTGAACAGGGATCTGTGATTACCTGGGAAGTGACTGCCGGAACAGCAATGGACAATAACGGTGTGATCACCAGACCGGAGATCGGCGAGCCGGATGCGAAAGTGACTCTGACAGCAACGGCAGTCTTCATGGACGGAGAAGCGGCAACAAAGACTTTTGATGTGACTGTACTTGCGAAGAAGCCGATGGATCTGTCAGACACAAGCCTGATGGATGATGTTACACTGGCTGATGATTATATGGTCAATGCATTTACAAAAGAAGAGGAATATCTGCTCAGCCTGAATTCCGAGAAGTTCCTGTATGAGTTCTACAATGTGGCAGGACTTGAACCCACTACGGAAGAAGGGTACGGCGGCTGGGAAAGAACGGGAGCGTCCAACTTCCGCGGCCATACATTCGGTCATTATATGTCTGCTCTTTCTCAGGCATATCTGAGCGAGGACGACGCAGATGTAAAGGCACAGCTTATGGAGCAGATTGAGGACGCTGTCAACGGACTGAAAAAGTGTCAGGACGCATATGCTGCTATGTATCCACAGAGTGCAGGCTATATTTCTGCATTCCCGGAGGGCGTGCTTGCCAGAGTGGACGGAGGCACGTCTCCGACACCGGATGACGGCACAGTGCTTGTTCCGTATTACAACCTGCATAAAGTGGTTGCCGGACTGATTGATGTGGCGAAAAATGTAGATGATACAGAAATTAAAAATACGGCCATTGAAGTTGCGGAAGCATTTGGCGAATATCTGTACAACCGCTGTACAAATCTGCCGAATAAGCAGCAGCTTCTCTGGATTGAATATGGCGGCATGAATGAGGCGCTGTATGAGCTGTACCGCATTACGGGAAACGATCACATTAAAGCGGCGGCAGAGTGCTTTGACGAGGTGTCTCTGTTCCAGCAGCTGGCAGCAGGCCAGGATGTGCTCAGCGGAAAACACGCGAATACGACAATCCCGAAATTTACGGGGGCTGTAAAGAGATACAGCGTGCTTACTGAAAATAAAGAATACTATGACAGGCTGACACAGGAAGAAAAAGATAATCTGGATATGTATCTTACGGCTGCCGAGAACTTCTGGGATATTGTGGTAAATGACCATACATACATTACAGGAGGAAACAGCCAGAGCGAGCATTTCCATAATGCTGGCGAGCTGTGTTATGACGCGACAAAGGGATCTTACGACGGGGCGCTGACCTGTGAGACATGTAATACATACAATATGCTGAAACTTACAAAAGCACTGTACGATCAGACCCAGGATCCGAAGTATCTGGATTTCTTTGAAAGAACATTTACAAACGCGATTCTCGCGTCACAGAATCCGGAGACAGGTACAACAATGTATTTCCAGCCGATGGCAGCAGGATACAATAAGGTATATAACAGACCGTATGACGAATTCTGGTGCTGCACCGGAACCGGTATGGAGAACTTTTCCAAGCTGGGAGATTACATTTATCAGATCAAAGGAAATACACTGTATGTAAATATGTTCTACAGCTCAACTGTTGAAGATGAAGGACTTGGAATCAGCCTTACCCAGGATGCGAACATTCCGAACGAAGATACTGTTATATATACAGTGAATGATATCGCAGTCGGAACCTCTGTAGCACTTCGTCAGCCGGAGTGGCTGGCAGGAGATGCAGTCATTAAGGTAAACGGCGAAGTGAAGGATGTAACGGCAGAGAACGGATTCTTTGTACTGGAAGGTCTGAAGGCAGGAGATGAGATTTCCTACACAATGCCGATGCAGGTGGAGATCGAGTCAACTGCAGACAACGAGAACTTTGTAGCGTTCAAATATGGCCCGGTTGTACTTGCCGCAGAGCTTGGCAGCAAGGACATTGACGCATCCCAGGCAAACGGAATCCTGGTAAGAGTCGGAACGGAGGATACATCAGCAAAAGATACGATCACAGTTCAGAATATGTCCGTTGAAGAATGGAAATCAAATATCACAGAAAACTTTGTACGGATTGAGGACAGTGAAGATGGAAGAGTTCAGTTCCAGTTAAAGAATACAGATTCAGAGGAACTGATTTACAGCCCGTATTATATGCAGCATGAGCAGAGATACGGCATCTACATGAATCTGGAAGAACCGGATTCCCAGGCTTCTCAGGACAGAATCCTGGCAGAGAAGGAAACACTCCGCGAGCAGGAAGTAAGCGTGGACTACCTTGACAGTTTTGACAATAATAACTCCGAGTTTGCGAAGAACCTTCAGACAGGCGGAGATACCAGTACCGGAACATTTAACGGAAGAACCTTCCGTCACGCAAACGCAGGCGGCTGGTGGAGCTATGACCTTACTGTAGATCCGGAAGCAGATCACAATTATCTGGGATGTACCTGGTATTCCGGAGATCAGGGACGCAGTTTTGAAATTTATATAAATGACAGCCTGCTGAAGACTGTTCAGATCAATAATGCAGCAGGAACAAATGTATTCTATGAAGATCTGTATGATATTACAGATTATATTGAGGACGGGGCGTCGAAAGTAACCGTGAAGTTCCAGAGCACCGGCGGATTTGCCGGAGGACTGTTCGGTCTCCGCGTGATTACTTCCACAGAATATGACACGGATGCAAGACTGTCCGGTCTGACCTTTGATGAGGGAACACTTGAACCGGCATTTGATTCAGATGTAACAGAATATACGCTGACAGTTGGTACGGACGTGGATTCTGTGAATATGCTCGCTTCTACAATGAAAGAGAGCGGACTGGTTTATATCGGCGATATCCTGTTCGACAACAGTAATGAACGTCTGATCCGTCTGGACGGAGACGAGACAGTAGTTTCGCTCACCAGCTATGCGCAGGATCATAAGACTTCTCTTAAGTATACAATTACAATTGTGAAGTCTGATAAAGAGGAACCGGAAGAACCGGTTGATTATGAAGTTCTGGAAGGAGCGGACGGCGAATGGGCGCTCGGATCAGATAACGGATACAGCTTCAAAGTAAGCGGAACTGCAGATAAGTTCACCGGAGTGAAGGTAAACGGAACAGAGGTTGACGCATCTGCATACACGCTGGATGAAGAGACAATGACGGTAACACTTTCCGCTGCATATCTTGAGACGCTGGCAGCAGACAGCTATACAGTAACCTTTGTATATACAGACGGCGAGGCTTCTACTGCACTGACAGTGAAGGATGCGGCAGAAGAGCCTGGCGGAGACGAACCGGCTGATTATGAAGTTGTGGAAGGGGCAGACGGCGAGTGGACCCTTGGTTCCGAAGATGGATACAGCTTCAAAGTAAGCGGAACTGCAGATAAGTTCACCGGTGTAAAGGTGGACGGAACAGAGATTGATGCGTCCGCATATACTCTGGATGAGGAAACAATGACAGTAACACTTTCCGCTGCATATCTTGAAACTCTGAAGGCCGGAGCTCATACAGTGATCTTTGTATATGCAGACGGTGAGGCGGAAACCGCTCTGACGGTAAATGAAGCCGCAGAGGAGCCGGGCGGAGACGATCAGAAACCGGGTGGAGATGATCAGAAACCTGGCGGAGATGATCAGAAACCGGGCGGAGATGACCAGAAACCGGGTGAAGATGATCAGAAACCTGGCGGAGATGATCAGCAGACAGGCGGAGACGGCCAGAAACCCGGCACCGGCGATGCACAGCAGCCGGGAGGAAATCAGCAGTCAGGTGGCAAGGCGCCTTCCGCAGATGACGGAGATGGATCCAAAGCCGTACAGACCGGAGATACGACGAATGTCTTCGGTGCAGCCGGCGTATGTGTCCTTGCTCTCGGAATGGCAGGAGCAGTTGTCTATGTGCGCAGAAAAAGAAGCTGATTTCACGCAGATATCAGAAAAATAAACAGGGAAATGAAAGAACCGCTTTTCCGGCAAGAGGAGGAGCGGTTCTTTCGTTGCAGCGCCCCCGGATTGCGGAAGAACAGGTATAATCCTTCTGAATCCGGAGCCGGACGGGAGGTAAATGGGTTGACGGGGAAAACGAAGACCTGTAAAATAGAAAGAAGTCAGACAACTTCGGCCAAAGGGGACAGACCCTTTTGCAAAAGGGTCTGTCCCCTTTGAGAAGAATATTCTGACAGAAAGGATAATTGCATGAAGCTTCGGACAAAACTTGTTATTGTTTTTATGGCGGTTATGATTCTGCCTATGATTTTTACTACTGTTGCCATGCATACATTTGTGCCGGGCCGGGCAGATGAGATCCAGCAGCTTTATATGGCGGTTGTTTTTCTGACGGCAGCTCTGCTGATTTACTGGATATACCGTTCTGTTTCCGTTCCTCTGGAGAAGCTGCAGAAAGCGGCCAGAAATATTAAGGAGGGCAATCTTGACTTTGAGATCCGGCAGGAGTCGGATGACGAGATCGGCCAGCTGTGCCAGGACTTTGAGGAGATGCGTCTGCGCCTGAAGGCAAACGCGGAGGAAAAGGTGGCGTATGACAGAGAGAATAAGGAACTGATCAGTAATATTTCCCACGATCTTAAGACGCCGATTACTGCGATCAAGGGATATGTGGAAGGGATTATGGACGGCGTGGCTGATACGCCGGAAAAGATGGACAGATACATCAGAACCATTTATAATAAGGCTAATGAAATGGATCTTCTTATTAATGAGCTGACTCTGTATTCCAAGATTGATACGAACCGTATTCCCTATAATTTTGCGACTGTATCTGCCAGAGATTATTTTGAGGACTGTGCAGATGATTTGTCTGTTGAACTGGCGGCGAAAAATATAGAGTTTGTATATGCGAATTTTATAGAGGATGACTGTAAAATAATTGTGGATCCGGAACAGCTTCGAAGGGTTATTAATAATATTGTGTCAAATTCTCTGAAGTATATGGACAAGCCTCAGGGGAAAATCACAATGCAGATAAAGGATGTGGGAGACTTTATCCAGGTTGAGCTGGGCGACAATGGAAAGGGAATATCCGGGCGCGATCTGCCATATATATTTGACAGATTTTACAGGACGGATGCTTCCCGGAATTCTTCCAAGGGAGGAAGCGGCATCGGTCTTTCTATTGTGAAGAAGATTGTGGAAGAGCACGGCGGAAATATCTGGGCTACCAGTGAAGAGGGCGCTGGTACGACAATGTATTTTGTAGTAAGAAAATATCAGGAGGTACCCATTGATGAGTAAGCGGATTTTGATTATAGAAGATGAAGAGAGCATCGCGGATCTGGAAAAAGATTATCTGGAGCTGAGTAATTTTGAAGTGGAAGTGGCAAATGACGGCGAGACCGGTCTTGGCAAGGGGCTAAACGGAGAGTTTGACCTGATTATCCTCGATCTGATGCTGCCGGGGGTAGATGGATTCGAGATCTGCCGCCAGATACGAAGTGAGAAGAACACACCGATTATAATGGTGTCCGCAAAGAAAGATGATATTGACAAGATCCGGGGGCTGGGTCTGGGAGCGGACGATTATATGACAAAACCGTTCAGCCCCAGTGAACTGGTAGCCAGAGTAAAGGCGCATCTGGCCAGATATGAACGTCTGATCGGAAGCAATGCAGAGGAAAATCAGATCATAGAGATCCGGGGGCTGAAGATTGATACTACGGCAAGACGTGTGTGGGTCAACGGGGAGGAAAAGTCCTTTACGACCAAAGAGTTTGATCTGCTTACATTTCTGGCAGGTCATCCGAATCATGTATACACCAAGGAAGAGCTGTTCCGGGAAATATGGGATATGGAGTCCATAGGAGATATTGCCACGGTTACGGTTCATATTAAAAAAATCAGGGAAAAAATAGAATATGACACTTCTCATCCCCAGTATATTGAGACGATATGGGGCGTGGGATACAGGTTTAAAGTGTAGCTGCAGGAGGGGCCGGAAAACGGTCCTTTTATTTATTAATTTCCGGGGCTTTTTTTTACAATTCCTTAGCTTGTCAATGAACAGAGCGTGTGTTAGTATAGCTTGTGAACGGCCGGGTATCCGGTATGATTTTTATGCAGGGTGCCGGACTGTTAAGGCGAAGAAACAGGAGAAGAAATTTATGGAAGAGAAGAAAAAAAGTCCCAGACGGATCAGACTGACAACCATGCAGATTGTGGCACTGGGTTTTTTTGGCGTAATTTTCCTTGGCGGCGTATTGCTGTGGCTGCCCTTCAGCAATCAGAAGCCTATTGAATTTATCGATGCGCTTTTTACTTCAGTAACATGTGTCTGTGTGACCGGACTGGTAACGGTTGTTCCCGCAGAACAATTTACACTTGCGGGGCAGGTAATTATGATGCTTCTGATACAGATCGGAGGCCTGGGTGTGATTGCGTGTATGGCGTCATTTTTCCTTATACTGGGCAAACGGATCAGTATGAAGGGAAGGATTCTGATCCAGCAGGCATACGGGCTGGATACCTTGTCGGGGCTGGTTAAGTTTATTATCCGTATCCTGAAGGGAACATTTCTGGTGGAGGGAATCGGCGCTGCCCTTTTTATGTTTAAATTTATCCCTGAGTTTGGTGTGCTGCGGGGCATCTGGTACGGCGTATTTCACTCCATTTCCGCATTCTGCAATGCGGGTGTGGATATCATAGGAAACAGCAGTTTTATGGAATACGTGAGTTCGCCGCTGATCAACTTTACAACGATGTTCCTTATCGTTTCGGCAGGTCTCGGATTTACGGTATGGCATGATGTGGAATCCAATATCAGGGACGTGATTAAGAAGAAAATGCCGAAAAAGAGAATCCTCACAAAGCTGGGGCTGCAGAGCAAGGTCGTTATTGTTACAACTGCGATTCTGCTGCTTTCAGGAACACTGGGATATTTTATCCTTGAGTATAATAATCCGGCGACAATCGGTAACCTGAATATATTTGAAAAGTTTATGGCATCCGCATTTCAGTCTGTAACGACCAGAACGGCAGGGTTCGCAACCGTATCGCAGTCTGCGCTGACCGAGAGTTCGCGGCTCCTGGGATGTGTCCTGATGTTTATCGGAGGGTCTCCGGGAGGAACTGCCGGCGGTATCAAGACAACAACAATGGCAATGGTTCTTCTGACGGTGATCTGTGTTCTCCGCGGCAAGAGGGATACAGAGTGCTTTGGCCGCAGAATTGAGCTGGATGTAATCAGATCCGCCATTACCATTCTGATTATTACATTTGTTTTCTGGCTTTGCGGTGTAGCGGCGCTTACGATATTTGAACCGGGAAAAGATGTGCTCAATCTGATGTATGAAGTTTCATCCGCAATGGGAACCGTAGGCCTGTCCGCTGATCTGACACCGTATCTGACCAGAGGCAGCCATATTGTTCTGATGATTCTTATGTATGTGGGTCGAATCGGACCGATGACAATGGCGCTTGTTTTCGCGGGACGTGCGGATAAAGCGGCACAGTTCCGGGAGCTGCCGGCAAAGCGCATTATGATAGGATGATCGTATTACAATGGCGCGGAGGAAATGTCCGCAATATTACAGGAAGCAAAGGGGAGCTTCTGAACAAATTATCACAGAAACAGAGAGGAAAAGAAAATGAAAAAGCAGTATGCGGTATTAGGACTTGGAAGTTTTGGGTGGAGTGTTGCGACAACGCTGGAAACGATGGGATGTGACGTTCTTGCAGTAGATGAATCCTATGAGAAAATCCAGGAAATTTCGGAACAGGTAGCTTATGCGGTCAAGGCGGATGTGGCGGATCCGGAAGCTCTGGAGTCGCTGGGAAGCAGAAATCTGGACGGCGTTGTAATCGCAGTCTCAGAGAACTTTGAGGCCAGCGTTATGGCTACCATGCTGTGCAAGGAAATGGGGATTCCGAAAGTTCTGGTAAAAGCAAAGGATAAACTGCAGGGAGCCATTCTGGAACGTGTGGGTGCAGACAGTGTTGTGTATCCGGAGATTGATATGGGAAGCCGTGTGGCAAGGAATCTGGTTGCGAGAGAGTTTACAGACTGGATTGCGCTGTCCAGCGATTACAGTATGGTGGAAACCGCTGTGCCGGAGAAATGGGTCGGCAAAAGTCTGGCAGAGCTGAAAGTACGTGAAAGATTCGGCATCAATGTGGTGGGCCTGATTCTGGGCAGAGAAGTAAATGTAACATTTGATCCGGCAAGTCCGCTTCCGGCAGAGGGTATTCTTATTCTTATCGGCGCAAACGATATCCTTGAGAAGTTTGACGCAAAGAAAAAAATCTGACGGGGATAAACGGCAGGGATATTTATATTTGAAGAGGGAATTATGATTACAAGTACATCAAATCAGAAAGTGAAAGAATTGATTCGTTTAAGAGAGAAGAGCAAAGTGCGGGAAGAAGAAGGAATCTTTCTTGTGGAAGGGCCGCGCATGGTGCAGGAGATTCCGCCCCGGCGTATTGCCTGTCTGTATGTGTCTGAGAGCTATGAAAAAAAGAACGGAGAACAGCTTTCGGCAGCCAGAGAAGCGGGGACCGGTGTCGAGATCCTCTCTGACGATGTGTTCGCGCGGGTTTCTGATACCAGGACACCTCAGGGAATTCTGGCGGCCGTACATATGATGCAGTACGGGTTCCCGGATATTCTGGGGGTAAAAAAGACCGCAGCCCATACACATGTACAGCGCTCCTTTACGCAGGAACCATTTGCCCGGAATGCTGCTTCAGGAGAAGGAGGAACGGGAAGGGCCAGACTGCCGCTTGTTCTTGTACTGGATAATCTGCAGGATCCCGGCAATATGGGAACCGTTTTCCGCTCTGCGGAGGCGGCCGGCGCTTCGGGGATTCTGATGAGCAGAGACTGTGTGGATGTGTACAACCCGAAAGTAATCCGTTCCACTATGGGAGCGATATTCCGTCTTCCCTTTTACCGCGCGGATGATCTCAGAGGGGCGGTGGGAGATCTTAAAGCCGCCGGACTGCGTGTATATGCGGCACATCTGGAAGGAAGACGGACCTATGACGGGGAAGATTACCGGCGGGGCTGTGCATTTCTGATCGGAAATGAAGGAAACGGACTTCGGCCGGAAATTGCAGAGTGCGCGGACTGCCGGATCCGCATTCCCATGGAGGGAAGTACGGAATCGCTGAATGCGGCCGTGGCGGCATCAATTCTTATGTTTGAGGCAGCCAGACAGAGAAGAGGAAAATAGAGAGACATACAGTGATGATAAGATACGCCGCGGCATGGATGTCCGCGGCTGTTTTGATAAAGAGAAACGGACTGAATTTTTATACAACTATATTGCATTTTTATGCATAAAAGTGTATACTGATATGGTCCGGCAAAGACAAGCCGGGAGGAAGGAATATATGGAACCGCTGCTTGACCTGTCAAAAGAATATGGTATTGTCCTTGACGGCGGAGGAGCCAGGGGAGCCTACCAGATCGGCGCCTGGATGGCGCTGAGAGAGGCCGGGGTAAAGATCTGTGCTGTTGCAGGAACGTCTGTGGGAGCACTGAACGGTGCGCTGATCTGTATGGATGATCCGGAAAAAGCGGAAAACATCTGGAAGAATATTACTTTTTCCAAGGTGATGGATGTGGACGATATCTGGATGGAGAAGCTTTTCGGCGGAGAACACCGTATTGGAGAGATCCTGGCGGAAGCCGGGCGGATTCTGGCTGAGCGGGGAGTCGATGTTACACCGCTTAAGAATCTTATCCGGGAAAATATTGACGAAGAGAAAATAAGAAAGTCGGGGAAAGAATTCTGTATTCTTACATTCTCCCTTACGGACTTTAAGGAACTGGATCTGAGTATTACAGATATTCCGGAAGGCCGGCTGAAGGATTACCTTCTGGCCAGCGCGTATCTGATCGGATTCCGCAGCGAGAAGCTGAACGGCCGGCGTTATATTGACGGAGGCGTGGTCAACAATGTGCCGCTGGGCTCACTTGTAAAACGGGGATATACAGATATTATAGAGATACGCATTTACGGGCCGGGGAGAGAACCAAGGGTAAAGATTCCGGAAGACGCGGAGGTGTACAGGATCGGTCCCCGGGTAAAACTGGGAAATATTATCGAATTTGACCGGAAACGCAGTGCAAAAAATCTGAAAATCGGTTATTATGATGCTAAGCGGATGCTGTATGGTCTGGAGGGAATTATTTACTATATTGACCAGGAACACGAGGAGGCATGGTTTGAAAGGCGGATGCGCAATGTCAGCGACAGGGAGAAAGCAGAACTGGCTTTTGTTCTGAAGCTGCCGCTGAGGAGTACAGATAAAGAAGTGTACATGGCTATGCTGGAGGCATGCGCAAAGCAGCTGAAGATTCCGAAATACAGGATCTATACCGTGGATGAGCTTTACGGGCTGATTGCGGAACGGTATGACCGGGTAGCCGGCCGGGCAAAGCTGCCGGCATTTGTGCACACATTAATACAGATAGAAAGGGACAGAATTATGGATTTAAAAGGTAGAAATTTTCTTACATTAAAGGATTTTACAAAGGAAGAGATTGTTTATCTGCTTGATCTGGCTGCGGATGTAAAGGAAAAGAAGAAAAAAGGCATTCCGGTGGATCATTATAAAGGAAAAAATGTCGCGTTGATTTTTGAAAAAGACAGTACCCGCACCCGGTGTGCTTTTGAGGTGGCCGCTCATGATATGGGAATGGGAACCACCTATCTTGGCCCGACCGGTTCTCAGATGGGAAAGAAAGAGAGCATAGAGGATACAGCCAGGGTTCTGGGAAGGATGTATGACGGAATCGAATACAGGGGATTCGGACAGGAAATTGTAGAAGAACTGGCAAAATACGCGGGAGTGCCGGTATGGAACGGTCTGACAAATGAATATCATCCGACGCAGATGCTGGCGGATATGCTGACGATCCGCGAACAGTTCGGAAAACTGGAAGGGATCAAGCTGGTATACATGGGAGACGCAAGATACAATATGGGCAACTCTCTTATGGTTGCCTGCTCAAAGCTGGGCATGCATTTTGTTGCCTGCACAACAGAAAAATATTTCCCGAATGAAGAGCTGGTCCGGACATGCCGCGGCTACGCAGAAGAGTCCGGAGCAACCATTACTCTGACGGAGAATGTGGAAGAGGGCACGAAAGATGCGGATGTTATTTATACAGATGTGTGGGTGTCCATGGGCGAGCCGGATGAAGTGTGGGAAGAACGGATCCGTGAACTTACGCCGTATAAGGTGACAAAGGAAGTTATGGCAAATGCGAAGAAAGATGCGATTTTCCTTCATTGCCTGCCGGCGTTCCATGATCTGAAGACCAGGATCGGAAAAGAAATAGGGCAGCGGTTCGGCATTGAGGATATGGAAGTGACAGATGAAGTGTTTGAATCTGAGCAGTCAAAAGTATTTGACGAGGCGGAAAACCGCATGCATACTATAAAGGCAGTGATGATGGCTACATTATGAAAACAGCAATTCTGAAAATGCTCCGTCAGAGCGGCGGCTTTGTATCAGGGCAGGAAATCTGCGGAAAACTGGGAGTCTCCAGAACCGCAGTGTGGAAGACCATCCGGCAGCTTCAGGAGGAAGGATATCAGGTGGAGGCCGTCCGGAACAGAGGCTACCGGATGATTGACGGCCCGGATGTGGTAACGGCCGGGGAGATAGAAAGTCTGCTTGATACGGAATGGGCAGGAAAACAGATTGTCTGTTATCCGGAGACGGATTCTACAAATATCCGGATCAGACATCTGGGGGACGAAGGAGCTCCCCACGGTACACTGGCAGTGGCAGACCGGCAGATGGCCGGACGGGGCAGAAGGGGTCGCACCTGGGAGTCCCCGGGCGGATCCTGTATTTATATGTCCCTTCTTCTGCGCCCGGATCTTGCGCCGGAAAAGGCGCCCATGCTTACTCTTGTTATGGCCTGCAGCGTGGCGGAAGGCATAATGGACTGCGCAGATGTGAAGGTGCAGATTAAATGGCCCAACGATATTATTGCCAACGGGAAAAAACTGGCGGGGATTCTGACAGAGATGAGCACCCAGGTGGATTATATCAACCACGTTACCATCGGGGTGGGAATCAATGTAAATTTACAGCACTTTCCTGAGGATATACAGACTGCCACATCCCTTTTCCTGGAGACAGGAGAAAAGAGAAAGCGAGCCCCCATTATTGCGGCGGTTATGAAACGTTTTGAAGAAAACTATAAAATATTTATGCGGACAGAAGACATGTCAGGACTGATGGAAAAATACAGCCGTCTTCTTGTAAATCAGGGACGGGAAGTCCGGATACTGGGAGAAAATGCCGGGTACAGAGCCTGTGCGGAAGGAATCAATCAGAAAGGAGAACTGGTTGTCCGGAAGGAAGACGGCACGGTAGAAAATATATGCGCGGGAGAGGTGTCTGTACGCGGGGTATATGGATATGTCTGAAAATTCCGCCCAAAGGGGACAGACCCCTTTCCAAAAGGGTCTGTCCCCTTTGGGCCAAATTGTCAGAAAGGAGAGTTATGAACGACGAAATTGTATTATGTGCAGCAAGTTCTTATGAGCAGAAGTTTTATCTGAATCCGGAATTTGATGCGCTCCCGGAGACGATTAAGCAGGAGCTGCAGATTATGTGTGTGCTTTATACAGAAGACGTGGGCGGTATTCTGCTTCTTGTGTTTGACGAAGAAGGAAATCTGGAGCTGAAGGTAGATCATGAGGAAAATGATTTTGCTTTCGACGAGATCGGGAGCGTGCTCAAGATCAAGGAGCTTCAGCAGAAGAAGAGGGAACTGTTTGAGTCCCTGGAGCTGTTTTTTAAAGTGTTCTATCTGGGGGAAGAGATTGAAGAGTAAGAGGGACGGAAGTACCTGTGTAAGAAACAGGCAGAACATAAAAGAGAGCACATGCGCATGGCGCGGTGCTCTCTTCTTTTACCTGCAGGATTTCTGATACTTTTGATGCAGTTGCTGTTTTATAGTGTTCCGGATGCTCTAAATTGTTTTCAGTACTTCCAGAAGCCGGGAATTATCTTCCGGCATCATGATGCAGAACCGGATAAATTCGCCGTCCAGGCATTGGAAGGAGCTGCAGTCGCGGATCATAAGATTGTTTTTTATGCAAAGATCAAATACGTCGAAGGAAGTGACATCCGGTTTCAGAATTCTGAGAAGCAGGAAGTTCGCGTACGGGAAATACGGCTTAAATGAAGAAAGTTTTTTTATCTCCCGGTACATTCTGTCCCGTTCCGGGAGAATAAGGCTTCGCGTTCTGCTGATGTATTCCTGATCCCGGAACATGATTTCTCCTGCGAAGGCGCCGATACTGTTCAGCGACCAGGGGATCTGTTTCTCTTTCATCTTTTCAAGAAAGGTTCTGTTTCCGGTAATCCCGTATCCCAGACGCAGTCCCGGGGCAGCGAAGAATTTGGAAACCCCTCGGAGTACCATAAGGTTCGGGTATGTTTTTGTAAAGGGAATAGCTGTGACGGAGTGAATATCCGGGGCAAATTCAGCATAAGTCTCATCTACCATGACGAAGATATCTTTTTCTCTGCAGAAGGAGAGAAGCTTTTCCATATCACCATTCAAAATGGCGGAAGAGGTAGGATTGTTCGGATTGCAGAGGATAAGAAAATCATACCCGTTATCCAGCACTCGGCACAGATCATCCACATCCAGGGAAAAATCATCCGCTGCATTGAGATGATAGTAGTCCTGTGTGCTGCCGGAAAAGGAAAGTTCCCGGGAGTATTCTGAGTAAGTCGGCCCCAGAACAAGGGTATGTTCCGGCGCGCGTACTTCGATCAGAAGGGCGATCAGTTCGCTGGAGCCGCTGCCGGGAAGAATATAGTCTGCCGGAATATTGCAGTATCCGGCGATAACATTCCGGAGGGCAGTATAATCTCTGTCCGGATAAGAGGAGAGAAGATCCAGATTATCCGCAATCTCTTCCTTTACATGGGAAGAAAGGCCCAGTGGATTAACATTTGCTCCGAAATTTATAATATCCTCTTTTTTCAAATTATAATATTCGCAGATTTTTTCAATATCACTTCCGTGAAATACAGGTTTTGTATCCATTTCTGTATACTCCTTTTTCTGTTAAGTTATACATCTGAAGTTTTCGTACGCATTACATTCTGGTGCATCCCTTCAGCTGTATTCCCGCCAGGATGACGGTTATTTCTCTGTCTCAAAAAGAATACCAAGAGTATTGGGGCCGCAGTGACAGGATATGGTGCAGCTTGCTTTGGTAATGTGAATCTCGTCAAAATGCATGGTTTCTTCAACCGTCTTTTTAACCAGGCTGATGTATTCCCGGGGAATTCCGGAGTGCGTAATAAAAAGAAGTTCCCGGCTGATATCTGTGTAACGGGCCAGTTCATCTTTGACATATCGGACAAGAACCTTGTCCAGAGCGCCGCGGTATTTCTTCCCGACGCCCATACTGCCGTTCCGGTTATCTACCTGAATGCAGGGCTTGAGTTTCAGCACATTGGCGCCCAGCGCTGCGATGGAAGAACAGCGTCCGCCGGCGTGGAGAAATGTAAGTGTATCAAGAATGAAACTGGCATGGCATCTGGAAGTACGTTCTCTGAGGTTCCGGGCAATGGTTCCGGCATCCAGCCCCTGCTGTATCATTTTCCCGGCAGCCACTACAAGGAGGCCGGTTCCGGTTGAAAGATTGCAGCTGTCGATTACGTGAATGTGTCCCAGTTCAGATGCCGCAAGGCAGCAGTTCTGGTATACGCTTGACAGTGCACTGCCTAGATTGATGTGTATAACTTCATATCCCTGTTCAACCCAGGGCCTGAAATGTTCGATATATTCTTCCACATTTACGGCGGCAGTTTTCGGCAGTATTTTTCTGTCGTAGTATGCCTGATATACCTGCTCCGGTGTAATATCTACATTGTCTTTGTAATCTTTCCCGTCCAGAATAATGTGGAGGGGAAAATAATTTACGTGATACCGCTCTTTTAATTCTTCATCCAGATCGCAGGTACTGTCTGCGCTCAGAATAATTTTTTCAGTTGTGCTGATTTCTGACATGATCTGACCTCCCCGGCATAAAATGTCTGTGTGCATGGCGGAAGAAGAAGGTCTGCTTCTGCCTGTTCTGGAGGCTATTATAGCATGATTTTATATGATTCGGTCAGAATAATCAGAAATTCGCGGCCGGATCGAAAAAAAATAATAATAGAGCTGCGGTATAATTTTCCTGGCTGGAAAAGGAATGAAATGGAAGGGGTGGCAAATGTGAATAAACAGTCCAAAAGATTGACAAAAAAATTGTTTATTTTTATAATGTAATCGTGAGTTTATAGAAAGTTTATAAATGGAGATTGAGCTTTGCATTCTCCGGAGAAAAAACTTTTTTAAAACGAATTGGGAAGATATGTTCTACAGCAAAAACTAATACAGGGAGGTAAAGAACATGGCAAGATTTTGTACAAAATGCGGAAGACCATTGAAGGAAGGAGAAGTCTGCAACTGTACTTCGCAGAATGCGAATGCAGGAGGCGCACAGGGCGCCGGAGCACAGCCGGGCGGACAGCAGAACTACCAGCAGGGCCAGCCGGGCGGACAGCAGTATTATCAGCAGGGCCAGCCGGGCGGACAGCAGTACCATCAGCAGGGCCAGCCGGGCGGACAGCAGTACCATCAGCAGGGCCAGCCGGGCGGACAGCAGTACCATCAGCAGGGCCAGCCGGGCGGGCAGCAGTATTATCAGCAGGGCCAGCCGGGCGGACAGCAGAACTATCAGCAGGGCCAGCCGGGCGGCATGACAAAGGAAGCAGAGTGGCTGAACAGACAGAAGGATGTCATTATGTCGGGAACAAAGAACATGTTTTCTGAGCTTGTGCCGATTCTTAAGACTCCGGTCAGCAGAGTAAAACAGATATCTGCAACAAACAGCGCTGCAGTTGGCATAGAGTTTATTGTGGCAAAAGCGATTGTCGCATTTGTATTTACTCTTATTGTACTTCTTGTGACCCAGGGAAGACTGAGTGATCTCAGCGGCGGAGAGATAGACGTACCGTTCCTTGCGCCGCTGGTTGCGGTAATTCTGCTCACTGCCGGAATTGATTTCCTGGAAGCAGTGATACTGAAGGCAATAACCGGCGCATTTAACGGAAATACAAGTGTTAACGCAATGATTAACGTTATAGGCGCGAGAGGTGTTTTTGATACTATAATAATTGTTATCGTAATGATTCTGGCGCTTATTTCATTAAAGGTAGCTATTTTTGCAGCGATCTTTTTAAGCCCGATCAGCGTATTTATACAGTACGCAACCTATAAAGAATGCGTGGGCCTCAATGAAAACAGAAAGCCATACGCATATTTTGTCGCAAAGCTCTGCATCACCATTATCAGCGCACTGCTTATCTATTTCCTTTTCAAAGATATCTGTGACGTGGTTCTTGGTTTTGTTGATGTCTTCGGAGCAATATTGAGCGGCGACGAAGGTAACATTCAGGATGCATTTTCGAATATTGGTGAATTATTCAGCGATATATTCGGACTCTAAAGGAAGCGTAGTCTATGAAAAATAAAAAGGCAAAATCTTCACCAGGTTTAATCGCCGCGGTTATCGTGGCCGGTGTGATTGATGTTATTCTTCTTGTGCTTCTGGTTCTGTTTCTTGTATTGCCGGAAGCGGAAAGCGGTAACATGAAGGCGGATGTTCCGAAAGATTTCACGGCAAACTCTGATACATATTATGATATAAAGTATGATAAAGAGTATACGTCAGATGCTTCCGTCAGTTTTTCAGGAGGCAGTGTACAGGAGGGCGGCGCTTCCGACGCGGACTCCGACGATTCAGAAGACGGCGGCAAATACAGTGGTTTTGTATTCCCGGACAGTGATACCACCCTTCTGACTGATGAGGAAATCAGTGAAAAGGTAACGGATGCGGATACATGCAGAAGAGCGGTAAATGAGATCTACGCCCGCCACGGGTATGAGTTTACTCAGCAGGAAAATATTGATTTCTTCAATCAGTATGACTGGTACAGAGACATGGACAAAGAGTCGGATATGGAAAAGGTATCAGCGCAGTTTTCCAAGACGGAAAAGAAAAATGTTGATAAACTTCTCGAATACGAAGACGCTCATGGCTGGAATTAGGAAAGGCGGGTGAAGAGATGTTTTGTCCAAACTGCGGTACAAAAAACGATGATGAAGCTATGTTCTGCGAGGCATGCGGAACCCCTCTGAGAGAGGTAGAGACGCCGGAAGAACAGGAGTTTCAGGGAGATACACCGGCACAGGATCAGCAGCCGGTAAATGAAGGAGCGGCCTGGCAGCCGGGGCCGGAACAGCAGCCGGGAACAGACGGCGGGACAGCCTGGCAGGAACCGCCTTATTCAGATCCGGGATATTACGGAGGGCAGCCTTCAGGCGGTTCTGTGCAGAAACAGAAGAAACCGGTTCCGAAACTGCTGATTGCTGTGATAGCGGAGGCTGTGATTGCCGTAGGTCTGATCGTGGGGCTGGTAAAAGTAACAGGAGACCGGTTTTCTCCTGAGACCACTGCTCTCAATTACTGGAAAGCAGCTATGAACCATGAATGGGGAAAGGCATATGATTACTGCAGTTTCCCCGACAGCGACCTCTTAAGCAAGCAGATGTATGTCAATGCAAATGCAAATAATACCGAGATTGACGATTATGAATCCGTAAGGATTACAGAAGCGTCAGAGGAAGAAAAAGAGTATATGGATAATCTGAGTTCTCTTTCAGACAGCGGAGATTCAGATCAGAGATCGAAGAAAAAGAACAATGATGTAAAGATTTATGCGATAGAGTATCGCCTGAAAGGTTCAGAGGAAAAGAGTTACAGCTATGTAACAGTAACAAAGTCAGATGACAAGCGCTTCCTGTTCTGGGATGACTGGAAGGTAACGTCCTCTGACAGCTGGGCCAGCGGGGTTCAGATGACAATTCCCGAGAATGCGGAAATGTCGCTGAACGGAGTACAGGTAGACAGCTCGGATGCATCTGTGGAAGACGGAATGAAAACAATCACGATTCCGTATCTGTTCATAGGCCAGTATCAGATGACTGTCAGCGAGGAGGGAATGGAAGATTACAACAGTTTCCTTCCGGTTTACAGTTATGGTGTTGACGAGTCTTATATTGAACTGGTTCCATCTCAGGAGACGGTGGAGCAGGTGGCGGCTCAGGCCGGTGACGATATTAAGAAGGTTGTAGAGAGCGCTCTCGAAGGCAAGGATTTCAGCGAAGTAGAAGACTGCTTTACAGAGGAGGCCATTTCCGAAGGCTACGTCAAAGAGGATTATGAGAACCTGGTAGAAAATCTGAAAGGAGACGGCAAGGACAGCGGTGTGGTAACTCTCCAGCTCAATAATATGGACGTTGAGCTGGATTCCCAGCCCAGTTCGTCATACATCGGTCTCTATGTGACAATTGACAAAAAAGAAACCTACCGCCGCTCCTGGAGCGACAGGCCGGGAGAAGATAATTATGAGATAACAGAATATCTCAGTTACGAGAAAGACGGAACCGAGTGGAAATTATCCTATCTCCCAGTGAGTGCGTATGATTTCTGAAAGAAAAATGGAAAAGACAGGAATGGAGTTTTGCTCCGCTCCTGTCTTTTTTGTGCATAATCACTAATATTAAACGTTTAATTTCTATTTGCATATATGACAAATAAATGATAATATTCTAAATATATAATGAAAATAAGAAGGAGTGGTGGAAAGAGGAAAAAAACAGACAGAGTGTAAAACAGGCCTGCCGGCTTTTAAAAAGTTTATAAAACGTTTAATTGCTGGGAATCAGGAATCAGGATTATACTCTGCCGGCTGATACGGATTTCTTTTGCTGCGGAAAAGAAATCAGCAGCAGCCAGTAACTAAAGGGCAGGCATTTGTGCGCAGCTATGATCCGAAGCGCACGTATGCCAGTGGCAGAAAGGAAAAAAGTTATGAAAAAAGGACATTTGGTGAGGAAGAGAGGAATTTCTCTGCTGCTGTCCGCGGCTATGGTAGCGACAACTCTGTCGGTTATACCGCCGGCGGAAGCCGAGGCAGCACCTTCATCCGATGAGATCTCCAATGCAAGCCTGACAGCTGAGATCGGAGACCTGGGCCAGATTTCTTCTCTGACAATTAACAACAACAGGAAAAACAGTTATGGACAGGATGTGAATTTTGTTCTGCCCAATGATTCGTCAGGTCAGAATAATGAGGCTCATCAGTGGATGGGAGAAATGCTCTTTTCCTACAGAACAAGCAAGGACGGAACTTTCCCGGAAGACAGGAGCGGATTTGTGGAAGTAGATACAAACCGTACTCTGGCAGCCGGCGGTTCCACAACGTACGATAATGCATCTGAGAATCTGGAGTCTAATCCTTACATTGAAAAAGATGTAGAGGGTGACAAAGTGGAAGTTACCTTTAAGGGACAGGATCTGGATTCTACGGACGAGCGTACAATGAAGGGATTTGATGTACAGTCGGTCTTTGATATGGGGACAGATGACGGTTCCATGCTCTGGTCCATTACACTGGAGAACACAAGTGATCAGTATATCGAATTCGGCGATGTGGGACTCCCCATGCCGTGGAACAACAAGTATGCAAATGTTAATGATACGTATAACAACAGGGTGACAGTACATACTTTTGCAGGTGCAGACAGCGGATATGCATATGCCATCCGTACCAGCGGTGAAGGAAACTATATGATGTTTACTCCTGTACCGGAGAGCGGCGCGAGAATTGAGTACATTGATCAGTGGATCGGAAGCACAGGCGGCGGAATGAACGGTGTACAGGGAACCCGTAACGGTAATCTGTACGCAAACTGGACAAGCGATACCGGCGGCTGGTTCCCGGGTCTCCAGGTATATTACATTCATTCAAAGGATATCCAGAAGACAGGCCGCGGATACTTTACAGATGCTACAAGCCTTGTGCTGGAGCCGGGCGAGAGCAAGACATATCAGTTCAAGTTCTCTGCAGTCCGCGCAGGCGACAATACGCCGCAGGACAGTGCCCAGGATCCGAATAACGCATCGGATTCTGTAGAAGAGCGTGAGAACAATCAGCGCTCGATCATGTATGATTCAGGAATGATTGATGCAATTGCAGTGCCGGGATTCCAGACCGCGATCAATATGCCTACAGAGCTGGATCTGCACTATGATCCGAGCAGGATCACAGACGTAAATGTAGACATCCAGTGTGTGCATGAAAATGATCCGTGGGATGAAGAACACATTCCGGAACAGGTGGACGGAATGGTAAATAACTCCCGTACAACAGAGCATTCAGATACAGATTCAGCTACATTAAAAAGATCTGTAGAAGTGAACGGAGAATGGCACAATATTTACGAACTGAATTTCGGATGTATCGGAAACAACAGTGTGCGCGTGGAGTACAAACTGGACGGCCAGGAGAAGTTTACGCAGTTTGAGTTTAACGTACTGGAAGAACTGGACCAGACGATCGAAGCACATTCTGATTTCATGGTAAATGAAACACAGGATAACGATCCGGACAGCGATACCTATGGAATTTACAGTGACTGGTATCTTTCCAGCGGTAAAGACTCAAGCCAGAGAACACACTGGGGCGATGACTGGAGCCATGATAATATTAACTTTATGACAATGAAGAACTATCTGGATCCGGAAGCAGACGAGGTAGAGTCCATTGAGAAATACCTGATTGATTTCATGTGGAACACATACATGAAAAATACACAGGATAATTATATGGTAGCGAACTATCTGAGTGCGTCAGGTGCGTATAGCGATACAAGCTCTCCGTATACAAGAACGTATTCCGAAATGATGGAAGTTACCGGATTCTTCAATATGTACCGGATTGAGAAGGCATACCCGGATCTGCTCGATTACCGGGAGCCGGCAGAATGGTATCTGGATAAAGCATACAATATTTACTACAACCGTGTGGGAACCGGAGAGATCGGATTCTACGGCGAGCAGCAGGTGCCGCAGATCATTGAGGCTCTGCGTGAGGAAGGCATGACGGAAGAGGCAGATAATCTTCAGGAAAAATTTGCTCTGAGAAAGGGAACCAATATGGCAAATGCCGCATATCCTTATGGCTCAGAGTTTGAGTATGATAATACCGGCGAGGAAGGCGCATATGCTGCCGCAAAAGCACTGATCGAGTATTATCCGGATAATGCAAATGTAGACAAGGCCCTCAGCAACATGGAAAGAGCTGAGTGGAAGACCCGTGCAATGCGCGGTATTCAGCCTACATGGTATTATTACGCTGATCCCGTATTCCGTGGAGGCGAGAGCTGGTGGAACTTCCAGTATACGGCATCCCTTGCAGGATCCATCATGGACGACTGGCTGCGTTACCAGGACAACGGCTGGGATACAGATTCCAGCGCATGGGCACAGCGTGTGAACTACGCGGCGAAGCTTTCCAACTTCAACGCAGTTAATATGGGGCAGATTTCCGAAGATTCTGTAGGTTCTGTAAGCTGGAGATATACAGCATCCAAAGGCGGCCAGGGCGCGCAGAATGTAAACGACGGCGGAACCCGTGTTATGAACAACGGATGGAATGATTTCTCCGGCGAGAGTGATGAAGGACTTTATGGTTCTCTGCTGCGGATCAGCGCAGATGTAACAACAGATCCGATTTTCGGTCTTACAGGTTACGGCGCTGAAGTATCCAAAGACGGAAGCCGCTATACAGTGACTCCGCTGGACGGAATCGGCAAGAAAATCAATATCATTGATGACAAAATATATGTAGAACTGGAGCAGGATTCCTGCACAAAAGCTGTAATCGATGAGAGCGGCAATTATATTGGCCTGACTGTAAGCAATACAACAGGTACAGAACATCTGTCAAAGATTACGTTAAGCGGAGCAGGTGTCGGAGACGGTTACTACAGTGTGAAGGTGAATGGGGAAGCAGGCGAGCAGTGCTATGTATCCGGAAATGAAGGCATCGCATATGCAGTTGTTCCTGCAGGAAAGTCCGCTGAGATTACCATCGAGAAGATGGACGGCGGAGAGAACCAGGCGCCGAAGATCTATTCTGTTAAGACAGACGAGGAGCCGCAGGCTCTTGTACCGTTCCGTATGGAAGCTTCCGCATATGACGATGGAGCACCGGACGGAACTCTGACCTACAAATGGGAAGTTACAGAAGCGCCGGAAGATGCAGAACTTGCATTTGACGCTGACGACAACCCGTATGCAGAAGTAACGGCAACTCTTGCCGGACGGTATACGGTGAAACTGACAGTAAGCGACGGCGTTCTGGGCGCTGAGAAAGAGATCACTCTCAACGTAGGTGAGGGACCGGAAAAGAACGCGCCGGTAATTACAGAAGCATCCGGCGTACAGAATCCGACCAATACTACAGTAGCCGAACTGAGCGGTTCTGCCAAAGGCGATTCCATATATGGAAATGAGCTGGAGTATAAGTGGACCGTGATTGATCAGCCGGACGGCGGAAATGCAGTTCTTGCAAATGCGGATCAGCCGGATGCCATGATGAAGGCATACAAACCCGGAACTTATACCGTACGGCTTACTGTAACAGACAGAAAGTCAACCGTTTATGATGAGGACATATCTTCATACAAAGATGTTGTAGTTGAGATGACAGGCAATGTGGACGGTATCGAACGGGCCGGCACTGTAATTACACAGGTCGGTACGGCGCCGCAGCTTCCGGAATCCCTTGAAGTGATTCATCCGGACGGAACCGTTCAGGACAGCGCCATCACATGGGATGCCGTTTCAGAAGACAGCTATGCTGAAAAAGGCAGCTTTGCGGCAGGCGGAACAGTAGACGGAACGGACATGCGTGTGGAAGTAACCGTTATGGTTGTCGAGGGAGAAGCGGCAAATGTCGCTCTTATCGCACAGCCCAGCGCTATTATCAACACACCGCAGGATCTGGGCGGCGTGGCAGGACTCAATGACGGTTATGATCCCACAAGCTCCAGAGATACGTCTCACGGCGTATGGCATAACTGGCTCGGAGAACAGGGAGCTGACGCCTGGGTACAGTATGACTGGGATTCTGAGGTTACGATCTATCAGTCCAACGCATACTACTATACAGATGGAAACTTTGTTCCAAAGGAAGTATGGTATGAGTATAAGGATGCCAACGGAGAGTGGCGCCCGCTTCCGAACGTACAGGGATGCGGTACGGAGCTGAACCAGTATAATGTGACCACCTTCGATCCGGTTACAACAACATCAATCCGTATGAATATGTCACCCAAGACACTGGGATGCGGTGTGATTGAATGGCAGGTTCTCGGCTATGCAGAAAATGTAATTGACAAGACACAGTTAAGACGTGTGATTGAGACCGCGAATGCGCTGGATCTGTCACTGTTTGACGCAACAGAAGATCAGCTGGCTGAACTGCAGGCTGCAATTGATGAAGCGCAGCGGATCAGCGACAGCAGCGATACGACACAGGAAGAAGTAGATGCAGCAGCGGCAAAACTTGCGAACCTGATTCTGTCGCTTCCGACAGCAGACGGTAATCTGGCTTACAGCGCAAGCGCATCCACAAGCTATGTATCTTCCTGGGAAAATCTGTCAGCGGTAAATGACGGACGGATTCCGGAAAATTCACACAATCCGTCAATACCCAGATACGGCACATGGGGAAATTCAAGTTCCTACGAAACAGTTACTTATACATGGAATTCTGAAGTGACATTAAACGGTGCCGACATTTACTTCTGGTATGACGGAGATGAAGGCAATTATTCCAACGGCGGAATCAACGCGCCGAAAGAGTATTATTATGAATACCTTGACAGTGAAGGAAACTGGCAGAAGGTAGAAAACCCGTCCGCATATGATATTGCGATGGACGGATACAATAATACGACATTTGATGAAGTTACAACAACAGCGATCCGCATAACCATGATGAAACAGGCCAACGACGGAAACGGCGTGGGAATCATGGAGTGGAAGGTATACGGCACGGTAGCTCCGCTGCCGGAGGAAAAGACCAATATTGCTCCGCTGGCAGCTGTGTCCGGCATCTGCAATTATGACGGACAGGACGGCAGACCTTATGATCAGGGCGGTCTCCCGAAGATGAATGATGAGATCGATCCTGCATCCTCCAGTGATCTGTCAAACGGAGCATGGATCAACTGGAATGACCGCTATGATGCCGACGGCAATATTCAGAATGCATGGGTTGCATACACCTGGGATGAACCGATGATCCTGGACAGCACGGATGTATATTACTTTACAGACAATGGCGGTCATAAGATGCCGGAATCTGTTACATTCGAGTATCTGAATGACGACGGAGAGTGGACAGAGCTTACAGACGTTACACCGGGATGCGAGGCAGACCGGTATAATACAACAGAGCTTGGCGGCATCCGTACAACAGCACTCCGCATGACAATGGAGCCGCAGTTCTTAAATGACAACGATCCGGCATGCGGCGTAGGCGTTATTGAGTGGAAAGTATATGGCTCTGCTGCAGGCAGCGAAGAGAAGCCGGTTATGAAAGACGCTCTCAATGCTGCAATTGAAGAAGCTGAAAAGAGAGTGGAAGCGGATTATACGGCAGACTCCTGGGCTGAGTTCGCAAGAGCTCTTGAAAATGCGAAGAACGTAGCAGCGGATGAGAATACGGATCAGACGGCAGTTGACGAGGCAACCGCTCTTCTGAATGAAGCAATGGGCGCACTTGTTGCAGCGGAACCGGAACCGCCGGCAGAAGCGGACAAGACAGCTCTTGAAGCACTGATCAAGGAAGCAGAAAGCTATAACAGGGCAGATTATACAGAGGAAACATGGGCAGCATTTGCAAAAGCACTTGCGGATGCACATCGTGTAAATCTGGATGCAGCGGCAGATCAGGAAGCAGTTGATCAGGCGGCAGACGCCCTTCAGGCTGCAATCGACGGTCTTGAAAAAGTCCGTGAAGATGTGAATCTTGATGCAATCCGCGATCTGATCGCCGGGGCTGAGAAGCTCAATAAGGATGATTATACGGCAGAGAGCTGGGAAGCAATGCAGAACGCTCTGACAGACGCGGTTGCTGCAGCAAATGATCCGGATGCAACGCAGGATCAGATTGATGCGCTGGCGGCAGCGCTTAAGGATGCCATTGAGGCACTTGAGAAAGCAGAACCGGGAAAAGAACCGGGAGAAGAGCCGGGAGAAGAGCCGGGCGATAAGCCGGGACAGAAACCGGGCGGCGGACCGGGTGAAAAACCGGACGGAAATACCGGAAACGGATCAGATAAAGATCCCAGCGGAAACGCCGGATCAGGCGCGGACAAAGAGCAGAATACCGAAGCTGCTGTACAGACCGGAGATAACAGTCCGGTTATGGCTTACGGCATGCTTGTCGTAATTACGGCAGCAGGTATTGTATGGATTGTCGGAATGAGAAGACGCCGCGGATAAAATGGCAGAGCGTATGGTCATATTCCGATAACTGAGAACCGTACCGGCAGCACAGACTGCCGGTGCGGTTTTTTGACGCCGCGTATTCTGCGGAGAAACTGCAGAAGATATCCGGGGATTTTCACTGATTTTTTGGGATCCGGAAAATTCTGGGACATTGAAAAATGTGTCCCAAATATGTTATTCTATATAAAGAATGCAGGAGGATCCGGGCTTGAAGAAGGTTGATCATTTTATCGAAGGGGAACAGGAATGGTAACTATCAAAGAGATTGCACAGAGATGCGGTGTTTCCATCGCAACAGTGTCCAATATATTAAACGGCAAGCCGAATGCAAGCGAGGCTACAAGACAAAGAGTTCTGCAGGTTGTGAAAGAGCTGAACTATACGCCCAACAGCATTGCCAAGAATCTGAAGCTGAAAAAGAGCCAGGCAATTGGTGTGGTCGCGGAAGATCTTACGGTTTTCTGTACTCCCGGCATTATTGACGGAATTACACAATGCTGCGAAGAAAGAGGATATCATGTTCTTCTGACCAATCTCCGTCTGTATAAGAAATATCAGGATGCCTACTATGCAAATGACTCTTTCGTAAAAATTGTGGAGAAGGAAATCCGGGAGCTTCTCTCCAAACAGGTGGATGGGATTATCTATGTGACGGCTCATGAACGGATTCTGAGAAAATGTCTTCCGGAGCATCTTCCGGTTCCCGCCAGCATGGCCTACGGCTACAGCAAATCAGAAGAATATCCGTCTGTCGCTGTCGACGATAAAAACGGGGCGTATACTCTGATCCGCTATCTGACTGAGCGGGGCCATCGGTCTATCGGGGTGATTACGGGAAAGGAAGAGAGTATTCACACCCACGACAGACTCCGGGGATATCAGAAGGCTCTGTATGACCAGAAGATATTCTTCGACCCGGATATTGTAGTACAGGGAAACTGGAATCGGGAGAGCGGTTATCAGCATACCGACTATCTGCTGTCCAGAGGCGTGACGGCTATTTTCTGTATGAACGATATTATGGCCGGCGGAGTCTATGACCGTCTGGAGGAAAGAGGAATTCTCCCGGGAAAAGATATCTCCGTAGTAGGCTTTGATAACCGGGATCTGTCCAATTATTATAAACCGCCTCTTACCACGATCTCTCTTCCGCTCAGCAGTATCGGCTACACAGCCTGCAGGGTTGTAATTGATATGATAGAGCAAAAGGAACGGGGAGAGGAAGAAACAGGGACGCAGGGTCCGAGAGAAATACATGAAGCCTGTACGCTTCTGGCCAGAAATTCAGTCGTAGACCTGAGACCGCCGGGAGAAAAGGACAGTACAGAGAAAAATCAAGGTTAATATCAGGATGTTAATGTAAAATAGTTAAACTACCGGAAATAAGTGCACAAAAAGCTGAAAAGAAATTTGTGCACTTATTATAATGTTAAACGATATATTATGCGTTTTATTGACAAAACAGGTAGTCTATGATATAAAAAATAACAGTAAGAGAAGATGATTACGCAGATTTATAGAGTTTTTTTAAAACGCGTAATTATTTTTTTGCAGAATTTGTTAAACGTTTAATTAGACGTTGGAAACGGAAGGAGAGTTATGAAAAAGGCAGCGAATTCAAGTATTTCTCTGAAAAATATCCATATTTCGGATGCGTTCTGGAGAAAGTACATCAGACTGGTAAAAGATGTAATTATTCCATACCAGTGGGACATTCTCAATGACAATCTGGAAGGCGTGGAGACGAGCCACTGCATTGAAAATTTCAGGATTGCTGCGGGAGAAAAACAGGGCGAGTATTACGGCGCTGTTTTTCAGGATACAGACGTGGCAAAATGGCTGGAGGCAGTCGGGTTTGTTCTGAATTTTGAGAGAGATGAAAAACTGGAAAAACTGGCGGACGAGGCCATAGACCTGATCGGACGCGCTCAGCAGCCGGATGGATATCTGAATACATATTTCACAATCAAAGAACCGGGACTGCGCTGGAAAAACCTTACAGAAGGCCACGAGCTTTATACTGCAGGCCACATGATCGAAGCGGCGGTGGCGTACTATGAATCCACGGGCAAGAAAAAGTTTCTTGAGATTGTATCAAAATTCGCGGATCTGATCTGCAGAACATTCGGCCCTGAAGAAGGAAAGATCCATGGATATCCCGGACATCAGGAGATTGAGCTGGCTCTGGTCAAACTGTACCGGGTTACAGGAAAAGAGAAGTATCTGGAAATGGCCGGATATTTTATCGACGCCCGCGGACAGGGGGAAAATTATTTCCTGAAAGAAATTAAGTCGGAAAACTACAAACTGCTTATGCCGGAATTCGTCAATTATGACCCGGTTTATTCCCAGTCCGATCTTCCGGTCCGGGAACAGCAGAAGGCGGAAGGCCATGCTGTGCGTGCGGTCTATATGTACAGCGCGATGGCGGATCTGGCCTGTGAGTATGAGGATAAGACACTGTTTGATGCCTGCAGCAGGCTGTGGAACAATATTGTAAATAAGCAGATGTATATTACAGGCAGTATCGGATCTTCCGGAATACTGGAGCGTTTTACAACAGACTATGATCTGCCCAATGACTATAATTATTCGGAAAGCTGCGCCTCAATCGGACTGGCCATGTTCGGCAAGAGAATGGCGGATCTTACGAAGGACGCGTCTTATATGGACACGGTAGAGAGGGCGCTGTACAATACACTGCTTTCAGGCATTGCCATGGACGGGAAGAGCTTCTTCTATGTAAATCCGCTGGAAGTATGGCCGCCCAGCTGTATGCCGAAAACATCCAAAGAACATGTAAAGCCGGTGCGTCAGACCTGGTACGGAGTGGCATGCTGCCCGCCGAATATTACCAGAACACTGGCATCTCTCGGACAGTATATTTATTTTCAGGAGAAGGACAGGATTTATACAAATCTCTACATATCCAACCAGGCAGAAGTGGAAATAAACGGAGTAAACGTCACTCTGGAACTAAGCGGTGATTTCCCGTGGAAAAACCAGATGAAATTCCGGATCTGCGCAGACCAGGAGGTGCATGCGGCGTTTTATTTCCGGATTCCTGCATATGCCCGGGAATTCCATATCCGAAGAGAGGGACGGAATGTTGAATTTACAGTTGAAAACGGATATGCGAAAGCAGAGGGAAATTTCCGGGATGCTGTACTGGAGATTACTTTTGAAGCTCCGGCAGAATTTGTGCATGCGAATCCTCAGGTGCGGGCAGATTCCGGCAAGACGGCGCTGGTGAAAGGTCCCCTTGTATACTGCCTGGAAGAGGCGGATAACGGTCCGAACCTGGCGTCCGTGTTTGTACAGTCGGATCAGGAGATACAGGAGGTGTATGAGAGAGGACTTCTTGGAGGATGTTCGGTTCTTAAGGTTCACGGAAAGAAGCTTTCTGAGGACAGCTGGGACGGACAGACTCTGTACAGGAGGGGAGGCCCGCCTGTCCTTGAGGAGACGGAGCTGACTTTTGTCCCGTATGGTTACTGGGGAAACCGGGACAAAGGCGAGATGCTTGTCTGGGTAAAAGAATTATTGAGATAGGAGGAAAAAGGAAATGAAGAAATTTTTGTATTCCAAAAAGGCGGCGCCGTACATATTTATCCTTCCGTTTGTGGTGACCTTTGCGGTGTTCTGGATTGTTCCCCTGATTAAGTCGGGAATTATGAGCACGCAGAAGATTCTGCCCGGCCAGGAAACATTTATCGGGCTGGATAATTTTACCCGTCTTCTGGGAGACAGAGTGTTCATGACAGCCGTGGCAAACAGCTTTAAATACATGATATTTACGCTGATCCTGCTTATTCCGATTCCAATGCTGCTGGCGTGCATGGTGAACTCAAAACTGGTGAAGGGAAAGATAAAAGGATTTTTCAAATCATCCTTATTTATTCCGGCTCTGACTTCTGTTGTAGTTGCAGGTACGATTTTTCGTCTGATTTTCGGCGAAATGGATACAGCGCTTATGAATCAGTTTATCGGCCTGTTCGGCGCGGAACCGATCAAATGGCTGAAGGGAGCGACAACAGGATTTATCGCGCTTCTGACACTGGCATGCTGGCGCTGGTGGGGCGTCAACATGATGTATTTCCTGTCCGGCCTGCAGAGCATTCCGGAGGATTATTATGAGGCGGCTTCCATAGACGGCGCGTCAACCTGGCAGAAGTTTATAAAAATTACGATTCCCCAGCTCAAGCCGACCCTGGTTTATGTACTTACAATCAGTATCTACGGCGGCCTGGCAATGTTCAATGAAAGCTACATGCTGTATCAGGGCAACAATTCCCCGAACAACATCGGACTGACCATCGTAGGATATCTGTACCGGCAGGGAATTGAGAAAAACGATATGGGATATGCAAGTGCCGTGGGCGTTGTGCTGCTGGTAATCGTCCTTGCCATCAATATTGTGCAGCTGACCGCGACCGGAACCTTTAAGAAGGAGGAGGACAGATAATGAAAAAGAACAAAGGCAGTAAACTGTTTGCAAAAATCTGTATGGTTTTCTTATTTCTCCTGATTGCGGTTATGGTTCTTCTTCCGTTCTGGGCCATCTTTGTGGGAACCTTCCAGGAAGGCAGTATGCTGATCCGGTATGGCCTGAATCTGAAGCTGGATTTTTCAACTGCCAATTTTGACAACTGGATCATGCTCTTTACGGATTCAGGGGATTATTTTACATGGTTCTTTAACAGTGTAATTCTGACAGTGGCGCAGGTGGTGCTGACCCTGCTGATCAGTGCATTTGTCGCATATGGTTTCGCGGCGTATGAATTCAGATTTAAGAATTTCTTCTTTGTCTGCGTTCTTCTGATTATGTCAGTGCCCTTCGAGATGATTATGCTTCCGCTGTATGTACAGATCAATGATATGGGGCTTTCAGACAGCTATGCGGCGGTACTGCTTCCCTTCATTGCCAATGCCATGACGATCTTCTTCTTCCGTCAGTACCTTTCGGGAATGCCCAAGGAGATCATTGAGGCGGGAAGAATTGACGGAGCGACGGAGTATGGAATTTTCTTCAAACTGATCATGCCGATTATGAAGCCGTCCTTTGCGGCTATGGCGATCCTGAACGGTATGAACAGCTGGAACAACTTCCTCTGGCCTCTGCTTGTACTGCGTTCCAGCACCAAATATACACTTCCGATCGGACTGAATACTCTGATCACACCGTATGGGAACAATTATGATCTTCTGATCGTCGGTTCGTTCTTCTCCGTGCTGCCGATCCTGATCCTGTTCCTGTTCTTCCAGAAATACTTTATCGAAGGAATGACGGCGGGAGCCGTAAAAGGTTAATGCAGCTTCTTTTTGCTGCGTCATTACGACAACAGGAGGTATCTATACATGAGAAAAGCAAAAATGATTGTAGACAAGGCGTTTAAAGTGGCGCCTGTGGACAAAAGGATCTACGGTTCCTTTATCGAACATCTGGGAAGGGCGGTTTACGGAGGCATTTATCAGCCGGGCCATCCGTCCGCAGATGAAAACGGATTCCGCAAAGATGTAATCGAACTGGTCAGAGAGCTGAATGTGCCCATTATCCGCTATCCCGGCGGAAACTTTGTATCCAACTTTTTCTGGGAAGACAGCGTGGGACCGTTAAGCGAGAGAAAACCAAGACTGGAACTTGCGTGGAGAAGCCTGGAGCCCAATACATTCGGGCTGGGGGAATTCGCAAAGTGGACCAGGAAAATCGGAGCGGACACAATGATGGCGGTGAATCTGGGAACAAGGGGAACTGAAGACGCCTGCAACCTCCTGGAATACTGCAATCATCCCTCGGGAACAAAATACAGTGATCTGAGAATCAGCCACGGGATAAAGGATCCGTATAATATCAAACTCTGGTGCCTGGGAAATGAGATGGACGGAGAGTGGCAGCTTGGCCGAAAGACAATGGATGAGTACGGACGGCTGGCAGAGGAAACGGCAAAGGCAATGAAATTAATTGATCCGTCAATTGAGCTTGTCTCCTGTGGAAGCTCTTTTATGGAAATGCCTACATTCCCGCAGTGGGAAGCCACAACTCTGGAATATGACTACGATTACGTAGATTATATTTCGCTCCACCAGTACTACGGAAACGCAGAGAATAATACGGACGATTATCTGGCCAGGGCGGAGGACATGGATGCTTTTATCCGGACGGTGACAGCTGCCTGTGACTTTGTAAAGGCCAAGAAACGCAGCAAGAAGACGATCAATTTAAGTTTTGACGAGTGGAATGTGTGGTTCCATTCCAAGAGCGAAGAAGAAGATATCACAACCAATCATCCATGGCAGGTTGCGCCCCATCTGCTGGAAGACCACTATAACTTTGAGGATGCGCTGATGGTGGGACTGATGATGATCACGCTGCTCAGACATGCGGACCGGGTAAAGATCGCATGCCTGGCACAGCTTGTCAATGTAATTGCTCCTGTCATGACGGAGACGGACGGATGTGCATGGCGGCAGACGATTTATTATCCCTTCCTTCATGCTTCAAAATACGGCCGCGGCACGGTGCTGGAGCTTCTGACCGACAGTCCGTCCCATCAGACAAAAGAGCACGGGGAAGTCAGCGACATTGTAGCGGTATCTGTGTTTAATGAAGAAAAAGAAGAACTGGCTATATTCGCGGTAAACCGCAATCTGGAAGAGGATATTGAGCTGACTGTGGATGTAAGAAGCTTTGAAGGTTATAAACCGCAGGAACAGATTGTTCTTGCCTGCGATGACCTGAAGGCGGAAAACAGCGCGGCAGGAGAAAAGGTAGCTCCGGTTCAGAAACCATGCGGAAAGGCAGAGGACGGCTTCCTGACAACCGTACTTGGCAAAGCGTCATGGAATGTAATCAGATTCGTAAGAAGTTAAACGTATTATATATCCAAAAAATTATATAATATGCATAAAAAATGACAAATAGAATAGTGCATAGTAGATAAATTTGATAAATAAACGTAAAAAAATATTTACAAACGTTCTGCTATGTGCTATATCTATAAATAACAAGTAAAACGTTTAATAAAGGGAGGAAAAAAGATGAACAAGAAAAAAGCAATAGCCCTTGTCCTTGGCGCTGCAATGCTGGTTGGAAGCCTGACAGGCTGCGGCGGAAACAAATCCGAAGAGCCGAAGAAAACCGCAGACGGCGAAACAGTTCTGGATTTCTGGACATTTACAGAGATTCACGGCGATTTCTATAAGACTATGGCTGAGAAGTGGAATGAGGCAAATCCGGACAAGAAAGTAAGCATCAATGTAAACGTTATGCCTTACGACGATATGCACAACAAACTGCAGATCGCTCTGAATTCCGGAGAAGGAACACCGGATTTTGTTGATATCGAGCAGGGTAAATTCGCGAACTTTACCCAGGGCACACCGGCGCTGATGGATCTGACAGAAGCTGCCAGCCAGTATACAGCTGACGGAAATATCGTTCAGTCCCGTCTGGATCTTTACAGCAAAGACGGAAAACTGTACGGACTTCCGACACATGTAGGTGCGACAGTTGCTTTCTACAACACAGAACTTCTTGAGGCGGCAGGAATTGATTATAAGACAATCGAGACATGGGATGACTTCAAAGAAGCAGGAAGCAAATATTATGAAGAAACCGGAAAATATCTGGGAACAGCAGACACAAGCGCTCTGTGGACAGAGAACCTGCTGATGGCTGAACTGGGCGGCGAGTATACAGACGGTGATAAGGTTACTGTAAACAGCCCGGAGATGGTTGAGACTATGACAATCCTGAAAGACCTCTATGACGCACACGCAATCGGAACTGTACCGGGAGGAAACCCGGACAAGGAAGAAGCTTACGGCGCATTTAACAGCGGCGATTTCGCATGCGCGATCATGCCGATGTGGCAGATGTCAAGATACACAAGCTATATGCCGGATCTGTCAGGCAAAATCGCTATCGCGGTTGCACCGCAGCTTGAGAGCGGACAGAAAGTATCTGTCGGCGGCGGCGGAACAGGTACAGCAGTTGTAGCGGACAAACCGAATTCCGAACTTGCAGCTGAATTCCTGGCATATGCGAAACTGTCTGAAGACGGAGCTATTGAGATCTGGAACATGCTTGGATTCGATCCCTGCAATACAACCGTATGGGACAATGAAGAAGTAACAAATAATCCGGATAACCAGTACGTGAAGTACTTCCAGAACAATCCGTTTGATGTCCTCAAAGAGATCAGAGACAGCATCGTCGGACTGAAGTCTCACGCATCTGCTTCTTATCCGTCCATCAACAACATGTTCACAACTGTAACACTGAACTCTATCTTTGAAGATGGAACAGATGTAAAGACCGCTCTGGATCAGGCACAGGCTGACCTGCAGAACGAGCTGGGACAGTAAGCCGGATAAGAACTACTGCTATGATGAACACAGACAGAGAAGCAGAACACGGATACCAGATCGTTTCCTTCTCTGAAGGGGAAAAAGGAAAAAAACATACATAAATAAATCCGCGGAACCGTAACTGGACGCAGCAGATGAAGCACAGCTTACACTGCAGACAGAACGGTTCCGTGGATTTTTTTTCTCACAGAAATTTAAATATGATAGAATAAAGAGGATGAACGAAAGGTCCGGTATTTAGCAGAAAAAGTCAGAAGGACAGCAAAAGATAAGAAGGTGACAGAATGTATATAGCAGATTTACATATCCATTCCAGGTATTCCAGAGCTACCAGCAAAGACTGCACTCCGGAGCATCTGGATCTGTGGGCCCGCCGCAAGGGGATCCAGATTGTGGGGACCGGAGATTTTACCCATCCGGCCTGGAGGCAGGAACTGGAAGAGAAACTAAAGCCCGCGGAGGAAGGGCTCTATGTACTGAAAGAGGAGTACCGTATCAGGAACGGCAGTGTACCCGGAGAGCAGATCCCGCGGTTTGTTATCACCGGAGAGATCAGCTCCATCTACAAGAAAAACGGCCGGGTGAGGAAAGTACACAGCCTGATTCTGCTTCCCGGGCTGGAAGACGCCCGGCGGATATCCGCAAGGCTGGAACAGATCGGCAATATTCATTCCGATGGACGCCCGATTCTGGGACTGGACTGCCATGATCTGCTTGAGATTGTACTGGAACTGTGCCCCTCTGCCGTTTATGTGCCGGCTCATATCTGGACGCCTCATTTTTCTTTGTTCGGCGCGTTTTCCGGATTTGATACAGTGGAGGAGTGCTTTGAGGATCTGACACCGTACATCCATGCCATGGAGACAGGACTGTCCTCTGATCCGCCTATGAACTGGCGGGTGTCCGCCCTTGACCGGTATCAGCTGATCTCCAATTCCGATGCCCACTCTCCGGCAAAACTGGGAAGGGAGGCCAACCTCCTGGACTGTGACATGTCTTATGAGGGGCTGGCCCGGGCAGTCCAGACCGGAGAAGGGCTTTACGGAACCATAGAGTTTTTCCCGGAGGAAGGCAAGTATCATATGGACGGGCACCGGAAGTGCAATCTGTGCCTGACTCCTTCCGAAACTATGAGGTACGGGGGAAAATGTCCGGTGTGCGGCCGGAAACTGACGGTCGGAGTCTCCCATCGTGTGGAGGAACTGGCAGACCGGCAGGAGGGCTACATCCGGGAAGGCGCAAAGGCATTTGAGAGTCTCGTCCCTCTTCCGGAGGTAATCGGCGCTTCTGTGGGCAGTTCGGCTGCTTCGAAAAAAGTGCAGAAAGAGTATGAAAAAATGCTGGAACAGCTGGGTGCGGAATTTGAGATCCTCCGGAATCTTCCCCTGGAGGATATCCGGCAGGTGTCCGGCGGAAGGATCGCCGAAGGGATCCGGCGGCTGCGGAGCGGAGAGGTAGAGCGGATTCCGGGATTTGACGGAGAGTACGGGATCATCCGGCTGTTCTGTGAGGATGAACTCCATAATATGGAAGGGCAGATGGATTTTTTTGACCTGCTTGGCGGTATGGCCGTTGCAGGGAGGAAAACAGATAAAAAGGAAAACGCCGGAGAAACCGAATCTATCCGGATAGAAGAAAATACCGGGAAAACCAGAGGCGCGGCAGCAGAGGAAAATTGCGGACAGAATGAACTGCCGCAGGGGCGGCCGGCGGAAAGCCCGGAGAAAGCGAACCCGGCGGCCCGTGCAGTGCTGAATCCGGAGCAGCAGCATGCCGTTGACTCTGTTTCTGCCAGAATTGCAGTAAAGGCCGGGCCGGGGACGGGAAAAACAAAGACGCTGACGTCCCGGATTCAGTACCTTCTCGAGCATCGGCGGGTCAGTCCTTCCGAGATTACCGCGGTAACATTTACGAATCAGGCGGCGGAGGAGATGAGACAGCGTCTGGGAAAAGCAGCGGGAAAGAAACAGGGGGCCCGTTCGGTTCTGATCGGTACATTTCATGGAATCTGTCTGGAATTCCTGAAAGATCAGGGAGAGGACTTCTGCCTGGCAGGAGAGGGCGAGCTGAAACGTCTTGCCGGTCTTGCGGCAGAGGAAACCGGGCTGACCGGCGGCATAAAAATGTTCCTGGAGAAAGTTTCCCGCTGGAAATCCGGCATGACAGATACGAAAGAGACGTCCGGCCTGTCAGATCCTGTGTGGAAAGAGACATTTGAAAATTATGAGAACCGGAAAAAAGAGCAGAAGCTGTACGATTTTGATGATCTGCTTCTCTGCGCTGCAGACCGGTTTGAGCAGGGACAGATTCCGGAAAAATGGCAGAAACGGTTCCGTTATCTTCTGGTTGACGAGTTTCAGGATATTAACCCGGTTCAGCAGCGTCTGATCCGCATCTGGAGCAGCCGAGGCAGGGAACTTTTCGTTATCGGAGATCCGGATCAGGCCATTTACGGATTCCGGGGTGCAGATCCCCGGTGTTTTGAACGGCTGGAAGAGGAAAACGCAGATCTGGAAGTGATCCGCCTGAAAGAAAACTATCGGTCTTCGCCTCAGATTATAAATGCGGCGGCAGCTCTCTGGAACAGGAATAAGGAGGAAAGCCTGCATCCCAACCGCCCGGATGGAGCGCCGGTCCGCCTGGTGAAGGCGGCAGGTCCTATGGGAGAAGCCATATTTATCGCAAAAGAAATCAACCGCATGGCGGGAGGAATCGGGATGCTGGAGGCCCACCAGGCAGCATGGAAAAACGGGGACCGGACCCTGCGGGGATTCGGTGATATTGCGGTGCTGTGCCGCACCAACCGCCAGGCGGATC
>ERZ1643247.452-NODE-452-length-49683-cov-7.297916_pt1 | contig 49683 bp, 37 predicted proteins | sample MGYA00579264_ERZ1643247 | MGnify/ENA primary metagenome ERZ1643247 (study PRJEB29033, sample SAMEA4952262) | chicken gut metagenome | biome: Broiler Chicken; feature: Gastrointestinal Tract; material: Caecum | place: Ireland | collected 2018 | study: Broiler... | reverse complement strand
GAATTGAACGTTCGAGGTTGTTTTGTTATTCAGTTATCAACTTGCTGTTTGCTTTCAGTGCGAAAGCTTTTTAAGTTTATCACAGTCGCTTTCGTTTGTCAAGAACTTTTTTCTTCTTTTTTAAAAGTTTTTTACGTTCTCAACTTCGATTTTACTTCTTAAGAAATCATTTCTTTTTTCTTAAGATTGGCGTCCTGCGCAACGAAAACTATATTACCACAGTGTTTTTATATCGTCAAGCACTTTTTTCAGTTTTTTTGAATTATTTTTTCAGGCACGCAGAATACAGCAAAGTGTTCCTCAAACGGAACTTTCTTGTATATAAAAAGGAGAACCTCATTCCTGAGATTCTCCCTGTTCATTTTCTGCGCCGCTGCCCCAGAAGCGAAGCTGCATTTTCACTATCTTATCCTGGAATACTACCTGATAGGTTCTCCATCCTCTCACAGGGAGAATCTCTTCAATAGCATTTCCATCCAGCTCCTCCTGGAACAGAATCTTTCCTCCGGCATTAAGAATGGTACATTCATTGTTCTGAACGGCGATAATCCCATTTCCCCGCATCTCTATAGAGTCATAATTCATATCAAGATCCGTATCAAGCTTCTTGCTGCCAGATTTGTTATAGAGACAAATTCTGTATCTGCCCTCATCCGGGTTCTCAGAATTATCCAGCACATATCCTATGTAATCTTCTCCGATAAAGATGCTCTCTATACTCTGCTCAAAAGTAACTTCCTTTTTTACTTCCGGTTCCCCCGAAATATTGTAATAATATGTCGCCGTTTCTCCAAAAGCAACCATTGTATTATTATCCACAAAATGCAGTCTTGCTATCAGAAAATCTTCATAATCAAATCCTCCTGTAAGACTTACGCCGTCTGTTTGAAGCTGCCGGCTGAGATCATAGAAGGCCACCGTGGTCTTAGAACTCATTCCATCAATGGCAAGATAACTGACCACAAGTTTTGTGCCGTCAGGAGAAATCGCCGCAGTCAGCGGATATCCTGTTTCATCCACAGAAGAACGCATATCTGATACAAGATTGCCTTCTATATCATATACCTGAATGAAATTACTTCCCTCTCCCTGTAAAATCACTTCCACTGTTCCCTGCTCAGAAACACTGGCCTGTACTACCGGATACCTGACGGTAAAATCCCTCACCTTGCCGTTTACATCAAAAAGCATCAGGGTATTGCCTCCTTTATCCGCCAGCAACACATAAGGTTCCGCTTTTACAAGAAACGGATTCTGGAAAGAGACCGGTATATTCCATTCCGCCACATCAAAGCTTCTCTGATATTCGATGCCATTTTGACCATATTTAATATATCCATTAGCAAAGGTTTCATATTTTACGTTGTCATTATTCTCCGTCTGTGTTTCTTCTTTATATATATAGTACTCACAGCGGCTGTTGTTCAGCATATATAGTATAAGCACTGCGAAAAGGATGATAACGATGATAAAAATCCTTTTTGCCCATTCTTTCTGCCGCTGCTTTTTATGTATTTTCCGAAGCTGATCTTTTTTGTTGGTGAAAATTTCAAAATTATAAATATTTTTTGCCATATGTCCACTCTCTTTACCTGTTTGTCACAGTTGTGCTTCTTTTATTTTATGGTATTATCGCTTTTTTAGTGATAGAGTTAGTGTACACTGCATTCAGTTTTTCGTCAACTCGAATCGTTTTCCCGGAACATTTCCTGCAAATGTACTAGGAACATACATTTGCTGACTCTCCCCCAAGACTATACCTGGATCAATCTTCCATGGGCGGAATGTTCAGCACCTGTCCCGGGTAGATTTCATCAAGATTAGCTATCTGGTTAGCTTCCGCCAAAGCGTCAATGTAATCATAGGACTGGTATATTTTCATAGATATTCCCGCCAGCGTATCCCCCCGCTGCACCGTATATTGATTGCCTATATAGCTCCAGGATTCCGTCACATCGTCCGGTTCTTCCTGCGTAAAAATATCTGCGCTTGCTTCCGTGGTTTCTGCTGCTTCTGTGGTTTCCGACGAGCCAATCGATGCATCTTCCGAACTTCCCGCTATAGTTCGGCCGGCGCTGCTGCCTGCCGTTCGGCTGCTGTCATAGGAAGAACTGCCGGTCCGATTGCTACTGCCGGTACTGTCATAGGCAAAGCCATCTGTCTGACCGGTATTACCAGAAGACTCCGTGGAATCGTTCAGCGCATCATTCCCGGCTGATCTCAGCACTGATTCCGTGGTATCCGCTTCCTCGCTGTCCTCACTCAACGCCGTGGTATCCTTCTCTGCCCTCTGATTGTCCAGAGTCTGCTGCTGGAATACCGCCTCCGCATTTTCCTCCTGGCGGAACTGCTGCACGGAACGCACACCGTAGAACAGCACCATAACCATCACCAACACACCAGCCAGAGATGCCGGACCAAACTTAGGAGAGGTCTTCTTTCGGAGAGATTTTTTCTGCTTCATTGCCTTTTTATAATTTTTAACCACAGAAGAATCTCTCAATATAGTAGCTGATTTTCTTTTATCTTCCGGATTATGTTCCAGTTCACCCTCTGCCAGCATATAATTTTTCATTTCTTTGTTCGTTTCATAGTAAATGTAATATCCTCTCTGTTTTTTGAGAGAATAGTTCTCAAACTGATAAAATGCATCTTCATTTTCTAAAGCATCTATCATGTAAAGCACCTTATTTTCTCCGCTGAAATTATCCATATGCGTCCGGATAATTTTATCATTAAGCTCCACGGAAAATCCCATGCGCGACAAAAACCACCCCGCAATCTCCATATTCGGAAAAAATGTATCGCGGATGCGATAAATCTCGCTCCAGTTCTCCTCCGTGAACACGCTCTCTTCCAGATCAAATTCAAAATTCTGACATGCCGCCGCTCCGCTGATAAACAGGCAGAGTCCCGCCGACGTCTGATAGGTATTTCCAAATAAAATGGCTCCTCTTGCATACAAATTTCCCGGCTGCGCTAATTTATTTAAATATGTATACACATAATCTTCCATATAGATTTTTTTTGTTCCCGGTTCGCCAATCTGTCTGAAATTCTTAGGCAGTATTCTTGTCTGCTGCTCCGGATTTTTTTGGATATTCTGTTCATTTGCCATGATTTTTCCGCCTTTCTGCTAATAATTTATAAATAGTCCTGCCCCGTCGGTCTTTTGTCGTCAACAGATACAGGAACTGTTTCCAGTTTGATATTTTTGTGGATTCATCATAGCATGTCCTTTTTGCTTTCCCCTCCGTTTCCTGTCGAAAGGTTTCGTATTTTTCTTTCATTTTTACGCAAAATATTGTTTAAATCCTCTCCGGCACGTCAAAAATACATAAGAAAAACAGTAGGGAAGGAGAAAGTGTCATGATATTCCAAAGAAAGCAGCCAGAAGCCCGGTATTTTATACCTGACACGCCGCATGGCGCAAAGCCTGTTCAGGAACTTCTTATGGCGAAGGAACTGGCACAGGCAATCAATCTCCGAAAAAAAGACGACGATACATTGATCGCTCTCTGTATCGGCACAGACAAAATCACCGGCGACTGTCTGGGGCCTCTGGTGGGCACCAAGCTCCGGGAACGCGGCTACACTCATCCGGTCTGCGGTACACTGCAGCATCCTGTTCATGCCGTCAACCTTTCCGCGACCCTCGCTTCTATCCGCCGTCATTATTCACGTCCTTTTCTGCTGGTCATCGACGCCGCCGTAGGGCCGGCAGATAAAATAGGCTGCATTTCATTTTCTTACTCACCCATATATCCGGGTCAGGGCATCCGCCGGCCGCTGCCGCCGGTGGGCAATCTGTCTCTGACGGGCATCATCGGCGAGGCTTCGGAGCACTGCGCCGCCGACCTGCCTTACACGAGACTTTTTGTGGTGAATACACTGGCGGAATTTATCTGCGGGGCGGTGATGAGCTGCGAAAAATTGATGATTCACTAAATAGTTGATTGTGAAGCCAACAAGCACACTGTCTGTCCGGGAACATATCAGGCACAGCATGAGTTTCTGAAAAATGTACATGCACAAAACCGGCGGGATTTTCTGTTCCCGCCGATCCCACTGTTTACTTAACAATCACTTTGCATACCGCTTTTTTCCTGCTTCCTTTTACACGGACTGTAATTTTGGCTGTTCCCTTTCTTTTCGCCTTTATCACTCCCTTTTTGTTGACAGAAGCGACAGAAGGCTTAGAACTCTTAAATATGATTTCTTTCTTTTTGATACTTTTTGGAAGTACCGTTACTCTCAGGCGATATTTCTTTTTCTTTTTGATCTTTTTCTTATAAGTATTTAATTTGATCTTCTTGATTTTCTTCTCGGCTTTTCTGTCCTGTTGTTTTCCCGTGTTTTCTTTTGTTGTCTGACCGGGCGCCTGTTTTCCCGTTTCAGATGAAATATTTTCTTCACCGTTGCTGTCAACGACCGGCGTATCGTTTTTAAGTACAATAACCGGAATCGTATAAATAGTACGATTAATCCATTTCTTCTTCGCCGAAGAATCCGTGATTGTAGTCCTGGATTCGCATGTCAGTATCGTTGTTCCTTCGGATAATCCCTGAATAGTCCACCAGTTATCATAAATATCATTCTGTCTGGAAAACACTTTCACAACATTATCCTCTGTACTGCTCCATGATTTTCTTCCTGAATCAATATAGCTGCTTGTAGAAAGTTCGACCGCTTTTGTCTCTCCCTCTTTGATCGTAGTTTCTGACATTTTCTTATATGTTGGTACATTATATATGTATTTCCATGGCATGGTACTTACCACACTTACATTCTGCACCGTTCTGTGGTATCTGGTTTCCAGCGTAAATCCATATGGCGACGCCACCTTAATCGTATAAGTCGTAACGCAGGTGACCGTGGCATTGCCCAGACCAACCCCTTTTACCACACAATAGCGTCCATTATTCCCGGTTCTGCTGATGCTTAGCTTACTGGTATCGGACACATACCACTCTTTGTGCGTCGTCCCATTTCCAGAGAAGTTATCATAAAGGGTTATCTCAGAATTCAGCAGAATCTCCGTAGTTCCCGTGGCCGCCTCTGCATTTCCTTTGAACAGCCCCAGCATACCCAAAACCAGAAAGGCGCTCAGCATCAGCCAAACTTTCTTTTCCCTTCTCCTCACAAAAACACCTCCTGTATTACGCCGTAATAAAAATCTGCTTTCAAAAAACCTGTCATAACGATATCGCTGTTTCGATAATACTATATTTTAGAAGAAATCCCCATATTCTTTGAAATCATATCCAAACTGTGTGGTAACTCCGTCTGCTATGGTTACTCTCGTGCCAATTACCGTGCGACTCATCGCCCAGTCCTCAATCTGCGACGCCGTAGTCTCATTAAAATACTGGCGGATTACCTGCGGAAAGCGATAATAATTGTACTGCAAGGACGGCGTCATATCCTCGCGCTGGCGAAATCTCGTAGAAGAAACACCTATATCTCCATGGGACTTCATGGAAATAATAAACAGGTGATAGTTGCCCTCCGTCACATTATTGATCCAATATCTCCCGTCAGAATCGACCCTTGTCGCGTAGGTGCCATACGCCGCATTGTTAAAGGCGCTCAGATCATTTCCGGTAAATGTAAAATCTTTCGCGCCGGAAGCCGGAACGAGCAGAACAATAGCATTCTCATCATTTACCGACAGAAACGGCTGTATTATGTCCGGACCCATGACCATCCCGGTGATAGAACCGCTTCCCTTTGGCTCTTCCGGTTCCTGTGTGTTTCCCGGATAATTTGCAGGGGAATCCGGTCTCTCACCAGCCGCTCTGCGTTCATCGGACACATTCTTTTTTACGGTAACCTTGCATTTATATTCTTCACCTCGAACTTTGGCGGTAATTACAGCTTTTCCTTTTTTCTTCGTTTTTATAACGCCTTTCGCTGTAACTGCGGCGACAGATTTATTGCTGGATGAAAACCGCACCTTCCCTTTTGTTCCATGAAGTCTTATGACCGCTTTCTGCTTTGGCTGAAGCGTCAGCTTTTTCGCGCTGAGTTCCGGAGCTTCTACGGTCACTTTGCAGCGATAGCTCTTCTTGCCTACATTGGCATATATGTTGGCCGTTCCCTCTCCCACTGCTTTAATCCTGCCTTTTTTATTCACCTTTGCGACAGATTTGTTTCCGCTCTGCCACCTGATCTTTTTTGCTGTCCCCCGAATCTTCTCGTTACTCTCTCTTTCATAACAAATCTCCTTTCCCCTTACCTCTTAATCATATTGCTCTATTTTCCTAATGATTATATCATGAATCTTCTATATATAGAAAAAATCCCATTTTTTATGTGATAATAAAATATTCAAAAAACCGACGGAGATAATCCCCGCCGGTCTGCGCTGCTGTTTATTTGTTTCTTACTTATCTGATTCTTATTTATTTGATTCTTACACTGGCGCTGACGCCCTTTGCTCTGAGAATCTTTTTGTACAGTTTCAGTTTCTTTTTCGGCACTTTAATGGTCGCTTTGGCGTTGATTCCTTTGAATGCCTTGCTGCCGATTGCTTTGGCGTTCAGCTTGTTTGTCTTGATGGTAATGGATTTTAACTTCTTACAGTTAATAAACGCCTGTTTACCAATCTTTCTCACCGTAGATGGAATGACCACTTTTTTAAGCTTCTTGTTATTCTTGAATGCTTTTGTACCAATTGAAGTTACCTGATACTTCCGTCCCTGATAGGTTACCGTGGACGGGATAGTTACTTTCGCCTTATTGGCCCCCGCCTTCTTGTACTCTACCGTGTTGCTTCCGGTTACTTTGTAAACCGTCTTCTTGTCGGAAGCGACAAGGGTTGCGCCGATGGCCGGAGCCGGGCTGGAGGCCGATGCAGACGGAGTCTGTGGTTGCTGAGCAGACGGGGTCTGCTGGGATGGCTGGGTGGAAGGCTTGGTCCCGGTTGTTGGGTTGGATGGTTTGATATCTTCCGTTGTAGGCGGCAATTTATCCAATATTTCTTCTTTTGTCTCCCCGCAGGTCAGGCAGGTGTAGGTTTTTATGCCTGTTTCAGTTTGGGTTGGTTCTTTGGTGATGACGCCGTCGTTCCATACATGCACATGTTCTCCCGCATCACCTTCATAATAAGTATAAAAATAAACTTTTTCTTCTATAGTTCCTACACGTACAACACAAAGATAAGCAGCATAAGAATTATCTCCTATTACCCTCTGTACAGCAGATCTTCCAAGCGGTCTGAAAGCCGACTCGTCCTTAGATACATACCACTGATAAGTGATTCCGTCTGTTGTTCCACTGACATCTACTTTTAATTCCGCTGTATCACCTACATCAAGTGTAATTTCATCCGCTTTCTCCCCATTAATTCTCGGCGTTACTATAATATCGCCTTCCGGTTTCAGGTAAAACCAATACACTTCTGTTTGATAGCCATCACTGACTTTACATTTATATGTTTCCTCTTTAGCTCCGGTTTCCACCGATAAATCAGATTCCGTACCCAATATGTTATTTTTATTATTGAACCACTGGTAGGTCAATTTATCTGCATTTTCTCCGTCAGCCTTAACTTCCAGTTTTACAGGAGTACCTTCTTTACGTATTGCCTCATTCGTTTTTTCTCCGTCTATGTATTGTGAGACAAACCAATCATAATAATCTATATCTAGCTCAAACCACTGGTATACATCCGATACACCATCAGATATCAAACAGTAAATATTCTGGTACTGAGTCTGGCTGAAAGCATACGAATCCCCTCCTCCCAGTTTCACTCCACCTTCTCTATACCATGTGTATGAAATATCATTACCTGTTGTCGAGGTGGCATTTACTTTGAGAGTAACCTCCTGTCCTGGTTTACATTCCAATTTATCCGTTGGCTGACCGTTGATAGAGTATTCGTTCACAGTCAGGGTATTCTGACTCTCCCCAGTAACTCTCACATCAAATATCATCGAATGAATCTGTTTGCCATTTGAATATATACCACAAGATATAGAACCAATTCCCTTCTGAATCGTATGTATATATTCCGTGCCTGTCTCACCTTTTAATATTACATCCGCTGTATCCATATCTTCTTTTTTATACCATTGATATGTAATATTTTCCGGGGCATTTATAACTTCTAAAGACAAATTTACCTTTTCTCCAATTTTTCCTTCGATTTCGGAAGATTGCTTTCCATTAACATACGAAATCACCTGCAGTTCTCCATTATCTCCTGGCTCTTCTTCATCCTGAGCAGTCAAATTATAATACAATGCGCCTGTTTTATTACCGCAAGTAACTTTACAACGATATTCTTTTGTAGAATTGCTATCTATTTTCACAGTGATGGTTTCCTCTTTTTCTCCCAAAGATGTCCATCCGTTCTGATCATCATAAACTTCCCATTGGCGAGAAATCACATCTTCTCCTCCAGCCAATACCTCAGCCCGAAGTGTCAATGTCTGCCCAATCTTACAGTCATATTTATATACATACTGTTCTTCGCCCATGCCACTATCATATCTCACCCCATCTATATACGGAATACAGATAAAGGTTCCACCATCCTTTTCTTCATACAGATTAAAATAGTACACTCCCTGTGTGTTCCCATCGCTGACCATACATCTATAATAATCTGTTCCTCCACCCTTTTTCACTTTGCAAACATTAGGACTACCGTCTTCCGGCGTCAGATCAACCCTACCCTCTTCCGTTTCTTCATACCACTGATACTCCAATTGCTCATTTTCATAACTGGAATTTGCTGTTACTCTCAGTGTCACTACTTCTTCTGGCGCAAAATAATACATATCGTCATTGTCCACATCATCATTAACATAGCCCGTCAGACGTAGTGTATTGATTGAACTAATATTAAATCTGTATTCTCTTGTAAATACGCCATCACTGACTTTACAAATATACTGACTTTCCGTATCCTCTCCTTTCTCAATGTTCAAGCTTGAATTTTGCTCGCCATTCATTATAGTACTATCATCACACCAGTAGCCCTGATACCATTGATAGGTCAGAGTATCATTTAATGATGAATTGACTCGCACTTCCATCTCGATGGGTTCCCCTCTCACAAATCTTCCATAAGAGCCTTTTCGATCATTGATATATTGCTCTCCAGATAAACTATTTTCCGTCCTTAACCGGAATGAGTATAACATGCTATCATTCCCATCATCAATTAAACACTTTACCTGCCACTCGCCTTCCTCTACCTTAAAATCATAGGTTGGCCCGTCACCATCTAAATCATAAGATCCGTCCAAACCAGAATAAGACCAACGATATTTTATATCCGCACCCTCTATAGTACTAGTTGCGCTCACTTCCAGGTGGCATACTTCGTTCTCCTTACATTCCATGGTTGTAAATTCATAGTAAGGAGATCCATTCACATACTGCATTACCGACAACGTATCCTTCAAACGCACCTCAAAATAAGCCACAAATATATAATTTCCATCATTAATTTCACAGTAATAGATTTCTCGTCCTTTATTGTGTTTTTGTAGCGTATATTTCGACTCTTTGGCATGTTTTATAGGATGCCCCAAATCTTCAGCATACCACTGATATTTAATATTATTATTATCATATGTGCTATTAGCATCTACCTCAAGCGTAACAGATTGTCCCGGCTGACAGGAAACTGAAGTTGTTTGCTCCTCGCCGATCCACTGCGTCACCTGCAGCGTTTCTTCCGGATACAAGAAAAAGGAACAACTTTCAAATCCTCCGCTCTTCGTTGTTACCTCTACGGAATAACTCTCATTCCCTATTCCTTTTGTTATCTCCAGCGCATTTGTAGATTCGCTTTCTATTGGCTTTCCATCTTTATCCTTCCACACATATGTTGGCGTGCTCCCATCTGAAGCTACAGCTTGCACCGACAAAGTATGTTTACTGTCGATCTCCAACGGCAGATACTGCCATGTATATTCTTCATTATCAATATACGGCGTAATTGTTATCGTCGGCAGCTGCGTTGCCTCTCCGGTGAATGCGTCCGCCGCATTTACTCGTGGTACCCCTCCCCACAAAAATACTGCCATAAACAGTATAAGTAGCGGAAGCTTCGTTGTTTGTTTCCACAATGTTTCCTTTCCTCTCATATTCTCCCTCCAATTGTCTTGATTGTATGGCTGTCCAATCAAAAATCATGTGACTGTGCCCTCATGATCTGATCAGATTACCAGGTCAACTTGCTGCCATGCCTGCTGTTTGTTCAAATATATATAGTAATATTGACTATCACATTAAACACGCAAGCATTTCGTTTTATATATTGCGTATTAATTATAACATCTTTTCTCTGTAATTGTATATATTATTTATAAAAAACAATTTTTGAAACATAATTTGCATTTATAACCAAGAGCTCATTTTCCACCTCTTACCAATCAAGGATTACTGAAAGACCCATGGTGAAGGAAGGTGACGCTGATATGCTCCGGAAAATATCTTAGGTGAGAAATGTTTGGGAATTAGACAAATATTAGGGAAATAGATATAAAAAACAGGCAGCTCCCCGCGGCGCGCATTGAATTGTAAGCGCTGCCTGGAGTTCTGCCTGTCTGTGATTATATTATTTTATTTTGTTTTACTGTATACTGCGCTCTGCGAACTGGCGGCTGTTCAGAACAAACGCTGCAGGGCTTTCGACCGTTACAGGTTTATGCATTTTCTTTCTCGAATTTCTCCATGAAGTCAACCAGCTTCTGTACGCCTTCGATTGGCATTGCGTTGTAGATGGATGCGCGCATGCCGCCGACGGTTCTGTGGCCTTTGAGGTTCACGAAGCCTGCGGCTGTTGCCTCGGCGATGAATTTGGCGTCCATGTCTTTGTCGCCGGTGACGAACGGCACGTTCATGAGGGAACGGTCTTCTTTTACGACGGTGCCTTTGAAGAGCTTGCTCTGGTCAAGGAAGTCGTAGAGAATCTTAGCCTTCTTTTCGTTGTGCTCTTTCATGGCTGCCAGGCCGCCCTGTTTTTTGAGCCATTTGAAGACCTTGCCGCAGATGTAAATGCCGTAACATGGCGGGGTGTTGTACAGGGAATCGGCGTCTGCCTGTGTTTTGTATTTGAGCATGGTAGGGGTTCCTTCCATGACGTCGTCACGGATTAAGTCCTCGCGGATGATGGCGATGACCACGCCGGCCGGTCCGATGTTCTTCTGCACACCGCCGTAGATCACGCCGTATTTTGTCACATCCATCGGCTCGGACAGGAAACAGGAGGACACGTCGGCCACCAGATCTTTGCCTTTTGTGTTCGGAAGGGTTTTGAACTTGGTGCCGTAGATGGTGTTGTTCTCACAGATGTATACGTAATCGGCGTCCTCGTCGATCGGCAGATCGGAGCAGTCCGGGATATAGGAAAAGGTCTTATCCTCGGAGGAGGCGATCTTCACAGCCTTGCCGTAGCGGCAGGCCTCCTGATATGCTTTCTTTGCCCACTGGCCGGTCACGATGTAATCGGCTACGCCGTTTTTCATCAGGTTCATCGGAATAGCGGAGAACTGCTGGGACGCACCGCCCTGCAGGAACAGAACCTTATAGTTATCCGGAATGTTTAAGAGATCTCTTAAATCCTGCTCTGCTTCCTTGATGATGGTATCAAATACTTTGGAGCGGTGGCTCATTTCCATTACGGACATGCCGCTGCCCTTGTAATCCATCATCTCTGCCGCTGCTTCCTGCAGTACTTCTTCCGGCAATACGGCCGGACCTGCTGAAAAGTTATATACTCTTGCCATTGTCATACCCTCCTGTGTGTTCGAAAATGTGTTATGATTTATACTTTTTATTGTAAATGTATCTTCTGAGCCCTGTCCTTCGCGGGCAGGATTACCGGGCTATTATATACCCAAAAATGTAGTTTGGCAATTATTTTCTTGCAAAACGCGGCTTGCGCTGCTTACATTTCCTGCAAAATATCGCCGAACGCTTCCTACAGCAGACCTGTGCTGAAATAGCGCTCCATTCTGTCCGGCAGGACTGTGGCGATGATCTTATCTTTGCCGTATTTCTCCGCCATCTTTTTGCAGGCCCAGATGTTGGCGCCGGATGAAGTTCCACAGAGCAGTCCCTGCACTCTGGCCAGCTCTCTGGTGGTGTTCATGGCGTCGTCATCGGTGACGGTGACCACTTCGTCGATGAGTTCTGTGTCAAGTACCGCCGGGATGAATCCGTCGCCGATGCCCTGAATCTGATGCAGGCCCGGCTCGTCACCCAGAAGAGCCGATACATTTTTTGGCTCCACGGCGCAGACAATGAGGTTCGGATTCTTCTCTTTCAGATACTGGCTGATACCCTGCAGGGTTCCGCCGCTGCCGAGGCCGGAAACGAAAATGTCCACCTTGCCGTCAAGCGCCTCATAAATCTCCGGAGCTGTGGTCAGGTAATGAATCTCCGGGTTGTGCGGGTTTTCAAACTGCTGTGGCATGAAGTAATCATCTGACTGAGAGACGATTCGTTCCGCCTCCGCCACACAGCCGTCCAGACTTAAGTGGGCCGGAGTGAGCACCAGTTCCGCGCCCAGCGCGCGGATGATCTTCTTGCGCTCCTCGCTCATATTTTCCGGCATGACGATGATAACCTTGTAACCCATGCGGACGCCGCAGAGCGCCAGGCCGATGCCCGTGTTGCCGGAAGTCGGCTCCACGATGGTCATTCCTTTTTTCAGTTTGCCTTCTTTCTCGGCCGCCTCAATCATATTTTTGGCCACGCGGTCCTTGATACTGCCGCCCAGATTTAAGAATTCCGCCTTAGCGTAAATCTGGCATCCCATGGTCGGACTCAGATCCACCAGCGGCGTATTGCCGATCATATCTAAAACATTCTTTACTACCATGATATCTCCTCTCACTTCCACAAGCTGTTGCCGCATTTCTTATGATTCCTGTGGGAAAGACTCTGCCGGACGTAATCTCGCAGAGCCGTTTTGTGTATCGCTTATTGTTTGTCAAACATTTGTCACTGTGTCATACAACAAGCTTGATTATAGCACAGAACTAAAGTGTTAGACAATATTTTTATATGCCGCTTCCGCAAAAAATGTACGTAAAAGCCCGGGACATCTGGCTTTTATCCCGTTCCCCGCGGGCAATGCCGTTGCGGCTGCGTCGGACAAAACATTTACAAATATAGTTGTCATTTCCATATTCTCATGTTATATTGGAACGGACAGCTGGAAAAAGGAGAGGGACCATCTTTTCCAGTTGTCTTATTACATGTATTATGCACACCCTGCTGTGTCTGTCAATGAAGAAATCCGAAGGAGAATACCCGTGAGAATCTGGTGTAAACTGTTTAAGAAAAACCGTATGTTAAGAGATACCGTTATAGAGAATTACGACATGGACCTGTCCCGGACTGCCAAGGTATATGACAGTCTGGAACAGGCCTGCTATGAATTTGATCTGGAGAAACCGATGTGGCTTGATAAAAACAAGAGAGAATTTATCCGTCACGCACGAACGCGGTTTGAGCAGGATAATTTTATCGAGCAGATTGATTTTGATTATCTGGATTTTCAGGTGATCGAGGAGGATTATTGATTTCCAAAAAAACCTTCTTCATCTATTCTGGCTGACGGATTTACTCAATCGCACAATTCACCTGATCAGTCCCTGCAGTTCACCACAACTGGCTTCTATTGACGGATTTGGTGAGTCAGCGGTAATTGTCCCTGTATTGACCGAATCTGTAATCGTTATATTTTCCCCTGATAATCCGATCAGGCCTCCGGCAACACAGGAAAATCTTATCACTGAACTATCTGTTTTCACATCCGCGTAGGCGGTCACGTTCCCGTGGTTCTCACACTGCATAAGCGTATTCGTCATCAGTAAGTTTCCTACGATGCCACCAAGATCTACACTGACATTCTTTTGTGTCCGCAGATCAGCCTGGATGGCTCCACTATTATTACATCCGTCAAAACAGGTTGCCATGCCCCCCTGTCCCAGGCAGCCGCCCACACTCGCGCTTGCGCTTATACCGTCATGAATCTGTACATACAATGCTCCCTCGTTGCTGCATTCTGTAAAATAGGTATAGATGTTATTTGTGTTACTGCCTCCGCTGAATCCGCCGACCCATACATGTGTGCTTCTATTTTCTGTCTGCTTTATATCCACGGTGATGTCCACCTGATTGGTACACTCTACAAACCGTACCCCTTCTTTCACATCTCCCGCAAATCCTCCGATGTAAATATTCCGACTCTTGATTGTTTCCCCTTCCGCAGACTCTTTCAGAACAATCTTTCCCTGTACGGTTAAGCTCCGAAACTCTACCAGATTATCTGTATTCCTTCCTCCGTTTGTCATTCCGAAGAGGCCATAATAACTGTCATAATATCCATCTCCTGTTGGCGTAAAGGAATCTTCCTTTATAGTAAGCCCCGATATCGTATACCCGTTCCCATCCAGTGTCCCTGTAAAAGGTTTTTCTTCCGTGCCAATCGGCGTCCAGTTCTCTCCGCTGATATCTATGTCATTTGTCAAAACGTAATCGCCGTCCAGATCATTGACGATAGCTTTCAGGTCTTCCGCTGTGGAGATTTGCTGTGCGTCCGGATCAACCGGGTCCTCGGAATCATCCGGGTCAGTTGGCTCCGTCGGTTTCGTGCTGTCTGTCGGGTCGGTTGGTTCTGTCGGCTCCGTGCTGTCTGTCGGGTCCGTCGGTTCTGTTGGTTCCGTGCTGTCCGTCGGGTCGGTTGGCTCCTCCGGGTCTGTGCCGTCAGCAGACACCGTCAGATGGCATGTGGATTGATAACTGCCGCTGTAAACGGTGATATCTGCCACGCCTTCCTTTCTGGCGGTAATATGCGCCGTCCTGCCGTCGCTGTCCACAGAAGAAATCTCTGCCACTTCCGTGTCTGAGGATTCCCACTGCAGGTCCGCGTCTTCCACTGTAACCTGACACTGTGCCATGGTACCGTCGGTGGTCGTCGCCGTAACCGTGGTTGTTCCGGTGCGAACACCCCGAACCAGTCCGCCGTTATATACCTTCACAATGGTTTCGTCCGCAGAGCTCCAGTGTATCCTCTGCATATCGTTGCCTTCCGTGATCTCGGCGTCCAGTATCTGGCTGTCTCCATAGAAACTATCCGGCTCGGCAGTAATCTCAACCTCATCTCCAACATGGATTTCTGTCTCTTCTTCCGCCGACAAAGTAATGGTCTGCCATCTTCCTTTTAATGTGAGATTATCTGTAGCAAGAGTCAGTTTGGTCGGTACATTTTCATCGTTGGAATTGTCTCCGCCCGGATTCTGTCCTTCGTCCGGATTCTGACCACCGGAATCTCCCGGAGACTGGCTATCGCCCGATGTGCCGGAACCACCGCCAGAATTTCCTGTCTCGCCGCCCGGCTGCGTACCCGGAGTATTGCTGCTGTTGGAGTTTCCTCCGGTATGATTCTGTCCATTGTAACCACCGGTATTACCACTATTGTTGTTTTTATTGCCGCCAGCCGAACCGCCGTTTTGCGGCGCGGCCTTTTTCACCGTGATCTTACACTTCGCTTTCTTGCCGTTTGGCAACTGTGCTGTGATGACTGCCTTGCCCTTTTTCCGGGCCGTAACCGTTCCGTTTTTGGAGACGGATGCCACTTTCTTTTTAGAGGACTTCCATTTGGTTTTGGCCGTGGAGCCTTTTGGTTTCAGCTTCGCTTTTAACTTCAAGGTCTCGCCCGCGTGCAGAGTAGCCTTTTTCTTATTGAGGCTGATTTTCTTCGCCTTTAATTCTTTGACCTTAATCTTCCAGGTCACCTTTTTGCCGTTGGCAATTTGGGCGGTAATCTTCGTCTTACCTTTTTTCTTCGGGGTTACTTTGCCATCCTGAGAGACTGTCGCTACCTTTGGTTTGCTGGAAGTCCAGGTGATTTTTTCGTTCGCGTTGGACGGCATCGTCTTTACTTTTAATTTCAACGTTTTTCCTACGGTTCCTTCAGCAATATTTTTTGTTTTTTTCGTCTTTTTAATAGTTTTTGCGGTCCTGACTGCCTGCTGACCATTTCCTCCTGTGCCGGATGACGCCCCGTTACCGGAATTTCCCTGTGTCCCGGAGCCGGAACCTGCCGTCACCGTCACTTTACAGCCGGAAAATGTTTGTCCATAAGAAGATTTCAGGGACAGAGTTACTGTGCCCGGTCTTTTTCCAGTCAGCACACCGTTTGAGGTGATGTATGCCACAGACGGATCGCTGCTTGAAAATGTGATGACTTCTCCTGTCAAAACAGGATTCTTCCGATACGGAATCGTCAACGTTTCGCCGACCGATATCGTGTAGAATGGCTTTGGAGTGGTTAGATATTTTATATACTCCATATGGAAATCATACCCCATGGCGTTATTCCACTGCTCCAGCCGACGATATATATACGAATATTGTTCTACATAATATACCGTATCGTCCGCATTGCCAAATTTGAGAGGATCCGGATCAACCTCTACTATGCTGTTTGGCAATACGAGTATTTTTAAATTCTTACATTCGGCGACTGCCGATGCTTCCAGCCAGCCGATTGTATCCGGAAGCTCCAGCTCTTCAAAGCCGCAATCGTAAAAGGCCCAATAACGAATCCTCGCTACATTTGGCGGCCAGAGAATCGTTTTCAGGCTGGTACATTTGTAACAGAATCCTTCTGGAATATTGGCCAGCAATATTTTTGATAAATCAATTTTTCTTAATGAAGTACAATAGGCAAAGGCGAATCCTTCCATCCTTGTAAAATCTGTCTTTGACTGTTTTAAAGTAACTTCTTCCAGTGAACTGCAATATCCGAAGGCATACTCTCCAATCTGTGCTACATTTTCCAGATTAATCTTCTTCATCGCCGTACATTGATAAAATGCATAATCTTCTATTTTTTTGACTGAAGTTGGAAGGACAATCTCTTGTACAGTTGTGTTCTTACCGCTCTGTCCGGTAAATTTCTCCACTTTTGTAACCGGATACATCGCCTCTATCGTATCCGTTCTGGAATTGGAAATGTAGGAAGGTATCTCCACTTTTGACGCCGTACCTGTGTATCCCGTGATAATGGCCTCGTTATTTTCATCTACGCGGAAAATCAATCCGTTTTCTGAAATTCCTCCCAGCGTAACATGAACAGTCATGACATCTCTCGATCTGATATCTCCGGCAATACCTTCAATCTGAACCGTTCCGTGAGATATGGCCGTCAGCTTATTTTCCTCAATGCGAACAATATTATTTTCCTTCACCATATCATAGCTGTCCTCATCCCCGGTATCATCGTCCTCCATAACAATCCCATAGTCCACATAATTATCTTTTGCATCTGCCGGAATCACTTCCAGGTTCAAAGTATAAGTCTCGCCTGGATCTAATTCCACTTCGTGTTCCGGAAATACAACACCGCTCACCTTACGATTCTCCGGCTTCAATCCTTCCATATACATACAGATCGCATTTTTCCAGATGCTGAGCTTATTCTGATACAATTTTACCCGATTGGCATATTGTTTATAGTCATCGCCTCCGGAAAAGATTTCCAGAAAACTGTGAAGTCCCGAATTGTATGTCACTTTGGCAAAAAGCAGGGAAGCCTGACAATCAGCGTCCAGCAGAATCGTGAAAAAATCCCATCCGGCATTAAACACGCCGGCAAGCTTTTCACTCTCTTCTGTTACTTCTCCACAACTCTGACTATATTCCAGTCCCAGATAATACACCGCATCTCTTGCCACTTTTTCCAGTTCCCATATGGCCGCCAGTTTCGCGTAAGCATCGCTGATTGCATCCGGACTGAATACCTGTTCCAAAATAAAACCCTCAATGTTAAGAGCAAGTCCTATGACTTTCAATTCCGGGAACGCCACGCACAATCCTTCCCAGAGAGCATCCAGCGAATTTTGCATGATGCGGCTCATAGCCATCTCTCCCGTTTGCAGTGCTACTACAATATTGATGGCATTATCCGGATTTTTCTGCTGTTCCCGATAAATAGCCACTATCTCTTCCAGCGCTGTTTTCAGATGCTCATTATTGGTACGTTCTTTCATTTCTTCAAGAAAGTTAACGATCTCTTCCTGCAAAGATAAGATTTTCTGTAACCTTTCTGCGTACTGAACCACTTCAAGGGCGTCCGTTGCGTAGCCAAAAATTGTTTGGAATACTGCTTCTGCATTCTGCAGTCCCCGCAATCCTTTCAGTGCGTCAAGGTACTCTGTATCAGAAATTTCATTTTTACCCAGTTTTTGCAGTTCTTCCAGCGCGTCTGTCTCCGCGCCAACGGCTGTTCCCAGCAAATCTTCTGCAATATTGATCGTCTCTCTGTCAACTTCCTGCTCGTTACTATCCCAAAAGCTCTGATCGTTCATCTGCTCAAACAGAAGAGACATCAATGCCGCCTCATAGTAATATTCCGGATGCGAACGAAAGTCTTCATTATTGGCAAAATTGATGACGGACATCAGGCTTGTGTATCCCAATCGCGACCTTGCTTCCTCCACAAGATAAGACGCCGGATAACTTTCATTCAGGTTATCCCTGTAAATTTTTGCATCTGAGTCAGTGATAAAATATTCATCATATTGCTGTAATCCGAGAATCCTGTCCGCCCGCCGCATTATGGCAGGACGAGTAACACTGTCCTCATTGTCATCCTGCAGCGATGCAGCGCTAATCTCATTATCGGCTGCCTGCATACCAACTCCAGACATCGCTCCGACAACATTCTGCGCCCGGGCAGAGATTCCCGGCGTAATCACGGTGTTCAGAATCAAAATAAATGTCAGAATGAATCCCCATACTCTTTTCATACGTTTTCTTCTCTCCCTGTTTTTTTCATAATAACGCACAATAATTCTTATGTATCTGCGTCTATTTTAACATAAAAAAACGTGCGCCAAAACTGTTTTCTGTGGTAAATCACAGACTGTTTTGACACACGTTTTTCCTGTGTTTTTTATTTCTTTGTTGTGTTAGTCCTGTGTATTTTTATTTCTTTATTATGTTAGCTTTATATGCCTTGAATCGTCGGGATGCCCGGATACCGATGGCCGATCCGACCGGTTGGTTATCCCCTCACTGTGGGACAGTCACGTTTCTTCCCGAAATATCATCTGCGCGAAATCCCGGATGCACTGCCGCCAGACATTCCAGTCATGGACGCCATTATAGATACGGCGGATATGAGAAATTCCATATTCTTCCAGCATTCTGTCGTCCGCGTCAAAGAAATGGCGGTACGGGTCTTCATCGCCGATAGCCCGGAAAAATACCGGGAAAGTACAGGCAAATGTCTGCGCGTCTTCGAGGATGCGCAGATGCGCATTATCGCCCGGACCACGGTCCACCATGTCAAGCTCAGCACCCTGCATCATATCGGTGACGAAACCGCTGAACACACCGAGGGCAGAGAAGTATTCCGGGTGGGTGAAGCCGATAATGCTGGTCTGGAGAGAGCCCATGGAGAGTCCCGCCATGGCGCGGCGCTCTTTGCTGCCGCCGATATGGAATTTGCTCTCCACAAAAGGAATCACGTCATTTAAGAGCTGCGGCTCTAAAAGCATAAAGTCAACAATGCGGCGTCCATCTTCCGTGACGGTCTGCACCATGCCGTTGCACATGACGACAGCAAACGGCACTGCTTTCCCCTCCGCTATGAGGTTGTCGAGGATGAACTGGAGCTTGCCGGCAGTGGTCCAGCCTGTTTCGTTTTCGCCGTGACCGTGCTGTAAATAGAGCACCGGAAAAGTTTTTTCCGGCTGTTTTTCATAATCAGCCGGCGTGTAAATAACACAGCTCTCCCATTCTTTTGTCACAGATGAGTAAAAATATTCCCGGCGGACGCTGCCGTGAGGGACGTTCTTTATATGCCAGAAATCTTCATCGGAAGCTTCCGCACATTTTTCTCCGGCATACGCCGGCGCAGGCAGCTCCACATAATTGTATGGTCTGCTGTAGCCATAGCTGATAGGTAGCAGCGGGGTGAGGACTTCCGTGCCATCCAGCTTAAACTGAACATAGTGGTGCCCTGTCCTGAAAGGAAGTTCCATCTCCCAGACGCCGTCTTCTCCGCGGGTGCATGGATATTCTTCATCCATGATAACTACGGATACTTTTTGCGCTTCCGGCGCCGCCAGGCGCAGGAAGGCCCGGCCGTCCGGACAAATCTCGCAGGCTGGCACCTGTCCTTCCCATGGAAGGACGCGATCGAAAGCCAGCGCCTGTTCTGTAATATTATAGTTCATATCTCTCACCTTTCTGGCCGAACTGCCATCCTTTTTATCCTATTTCAGTGCCGCCAGAGCCTTTGTCACCAGTTCCCAGGTACGCTGTACGGAAGAAATGCTCAGCACTTCATTGACAGTGTGGATGCCTTCCATCTGCGGTCCGAGGGATACGGCGTCAATATCACCCATCTTGGAAGCAAACAGGCCGCACTCTAGACCTGCATGGATTCCTTCTACTACCGGGTCTTTTCCGTACAGTTCACGGTAGGTATCCACCAGTACGTCGCGGAGACGGGAATCTGCACGGTATTCCCATCCCGGATACGGTCCGGTAATCTCTGTGGAACCGCCCAGCAGAACGGCCAAAGCATTCATCTTATCAATGAGGAATTGTTTCTCATGTTCGCTGGCGCTTCTCACTGCATAGGATAAATCCACGGAGGATTCATTGGTGCGAAGAATACCCAGATTAAGGGAAGTCTGTACGAGACCTTCAATCTCCGGATTCATTCTCTGAATACCTGCCGGCATATGAAGAAGAGCCTGGATCACTGCGGCTGTATCCTTTGCGGTCAGTGCCGCGCATTCTTCACCGGCATTTTCTGTATCTGCCTGTTTCTCCACACATATCGCTGCGTTCGGATCTGTCACTTTATATTCTTCTGCAACGATTGCAAATGTTTCCTGAACCTTGTTTTTTACCTCTTCTGCTTTGCCGGCCAAAACAGCGATCTCCGCCTGACAGGATAATGCGATGGCATTATCCTTCTCGCCGCCATTGACAGAAATAATTCTGATATCATTCATGACACTATAAAGAAGTCTTCCCATAACTATATTGGCGTTGGCCCGTCCTTTGTCAATCTCCACACCGGAATGACCGCCGGAGAACCCGTCAATGGAAATCTTCATGGCCGTCATGGCCACATTTTCTCTCTCATACGGCAGATGACAGGTCACAGTCGCACCGCCGGCACAACTTACCGTGAAGATACCCTCATCCTCAGAATCCATATTTAAAAACAGGCGGCCTTTGATGTCAGAAACATCCATATATGCGGCGCCCAGCATACCGATTTCTTCATCCACCGTGAAGATAGCCTCAATCGGAGGATGCGCCATATCCGGATCATCAAGGATGGCAAGACTATACGCCACAGCGATACCATCATCACCGCCCAGAGAAGTACCTTTGGCAGAGATCAGATCGCCATTGATTTCCAGATCCAGTCCGTCCTTTTCCATATCTTTCGGGCAGTCGGCAGTCTTTACTGCCACCATATCCATATGCCCCTGAAGAATTACCGGCTCAGCGTCCTCGTAACCTTTTGAGCCATCTTTCCATATTACCACGTTAAACTCTTCATCCTGGCGGTATTTTAAACCTCTTTCTTTTGCAAAATCCACCAGATAATTACTGATCTGCTTCACATTTCTTGAACCGTGAGGAATAGAACAGATCTCCTCAAAAAACTGAAATACCTTTGCAGGTTCTAATGCTGATAATACTCCCATAATAGCCTCCTGTTTTTTTATTTTTTCTTTCCGGCAGCCGGAATATATTCCGCCCCCCGCTTTTCCACTTGTCCTGTCTTTACCATGTAGGAAAGAAGCTGTCCCGCAAAATCTCTGGCGTCTCTCACCACCGCCTTGTTTGCTGAAAAAGGCTGTCTGGCTTCCAGACCTTCACAGAGCTTTGCCGTTTGTCCCAGAGTGATAGCATCGTGTGCTTTTAAATATTTTTTCACCCGGCTCTGCCCTTTGCTGAACAGCATGTTCATCAGATCACCAGACTGCTTTTTCTGCCGCACGATTCCCCAGCCGTAAATGAGCATGGTCACCAGAGCGAAAAAAATAATTCCCAAAATAATTGTGCTGATTTTCATAGATTTTTTCTCCTATAGAACATCTGCCGTTCAGCCTTCCTTTTCTTTCAGAAAAATAACATACCCGTTACTTTCCAGGATGCGAAAATACGAAGCAAGCCTTTCATAAAGCTGATCCGCCGCCCCTTTGTGCGCTGATTTTAAAATCTGCCCGATTTCATAAATGGTTTTCTTTCCATCAATCTGCTGCCATACACAGCTTCCATACTGATCCAGTTTTATAAAACTGAATCTTGGTTTCTTGAAAAACTTCTGAGCGATGGTATTATAAAATCCGGTATTTTCTACCGTCACTTCCACATACCCTTCGTCATCCAGCTCCCACTTTTTGTCATTAATCTTCGGGATTCTGTCCAGATAATTTTCCTTCTCTCTTTTATTCTTCTTCATAGTGCTCCTTTCTATAAGGAAAAGGACACTGCCGCGCCTCCCGCAGCAATGCCCCTTTATCATAGTACGTCCCGTTTTTTATGTCAATTGCTAGTGCTTCTTTTTGCGGCAGAAATAAAACAGAGTGCCCAGAAGCAGTACAAATGCAATGATGCCGACCCAGTTACCTACAGCATAGAAGTTGTCGCCATAAATGCCGGACATGTCAATATTCAGATTGAATACTGTAATAACCGCCAGAAGAATACCTACGATACCCTCGCCGGCAATCATACCTGCAGAGTAAAGTACGCCGGATTCCACACAGTGGTTTTTCTGTTCTTCACTGTCATATTTTCTCTTCTCTTCCATGAACCATTTGATGAGACCGCCGACAAAGATCGGTGCGCTCAGGTGGATTGGAAGATAAAGACCGATGGAGAAAGCAAGTACCGGAATTCCAAGAACCTCTACTGCAATGGCAATAAACACACCCATGAAGATGAGGGTCCATGGCAGAGTTCCGCCCATAACGCCTTCTACTACCATCTTCATCAGAGAAGCCTGCGGAGCAGGGATCATCTCAGAGCCAAAGCCCCATGCCGCATTAAGCAGGTACATAACGCCGCCGATGGCAAGAGCTGCCACAACAGTACCGAGAATCTCACCGATCTGCTGCAGCTTCGGAGTTGCTCCTACGATATAACCGCACTTCAGATCCTGTGAAGTATCTCCGGCAATGGCTGCGATAATACAGATGACTGTACCTACAGTGATTGCTCCAACCATACCCTGGATGCCGGTCATACCGGACGCCTTAAAGACAAATGTAGTAATGATCAGTGTGGCAATAGCCATACCTGATACCGGGTTATTGCTGCTTCCCACGATACCAACCATACGGGAAGAAACTGTAGCAAAGAAGAAACCAAAAATAACGATAATAACTGCTCCGAGCGGACTGATCGGAATAACCGGAACCAGCCACATCACGATGGCTACCACGATAATACCGATGAGGACTGTCCGCAGAGAAATATCCTGCTGAGTTCTTTCGCCTCCCGCTACATTCTTACCAAAGCCCTTGATAGCCTTGCTGAAGGTTCTAATCATGGTAGGGAACGTCTTAATCAGGCTGATGATACCGCCGGCTGCCACTGCTCCCGCTCCGATATAACGGTTATAGCTTCCCCAGATGCTGGACGGATCCAGCTCATTGAACGGAAGCGCATTGCCTGCAGCGTCTGTCACTGTAGATAAAGCGTCTCCGCCGAAAAATGAAATGGCAGGAATCAATACCAGATAAGAAAGAATACCTCCGGCAAACATGTAGCTGGAAATCTTCAGGCCACAGATGTAACCAACACCGGACAGAGCCGGAAGTACATCCAGACCAAATCCACAGGTATAATTCTTAGCATAAATGTCAAAATTAACTTCACTTGGGAATAATTTCAGTCCGTCCGCAATAAACTTATAAACAGCTGCGATGCCCAGTCCGGCAAAAACTACCTTAGACTTCTCGCCGCCTTCCTCACCTGCCAGAAGAACTTCCGCACAGGCAGTTCCTTCCGGATATGGAAGGGTTCCATGTTCTTCCACAATTAATGCAGTACGCAGTGGAATCATAAAAAGAACGCCGAGAATGCCGCCGCACAGAGCAACGATTGCAATAGAGAAAAATCCCGGTTCACTGGTTTTACCTTCCGCTGCCCACATAAAAACAGCCGGAAGAGTGAAAATCGCTCCTGCTGCCAGAGATTCTCCGGCGGAACCAATGGTCTGAACCATATTATTTTCCAGGATGGAATCTTTTTTCATGATCACACGGATCACACCCATAGAAATAACCGCTGCAGGAATGGATGCAGATACTGTCATACCAACCCTGAGACCCAGATAAGCGTTTGCTGCGCCAAATACTACTGCGAGGATAAGACCTAAAACAATGGAGGTAACGGTAAACTCCGGAACAATCTTATCCGCAGGAATAAAAGGCTTGAACTCATTTTTGTTGTCCATACTTTTATCTCCTATTCTAGTAAAGTAATGTAGTATAAAAGCTATTATACTAACATTGCTTAAAAAAATAAAGTCTAAATTGAATTATGTATAATTCTTCCAAAATTTTAATATATTTATTATGAAAAATTTACGAAAGGCTTTTGTAAGTTTTATGAAAAAAACAGATTTTTTCTCTATTCCGCTTTTCTTTTTGTTTCTTTTGGCAAGTATATTTTTTTCCGCCTGCCAGGCGCCAGCCGCTTCTGAAAGCTCCTCTCCCGAAAAAACTTCTGAATTGACTACCGAAAAGGACAACGATGTATATACGGACCCTTCCACCCTGCCCAACACTATGGCCTCCTGGTGGTTTAAACGCAATGAAAATCATGAAATACCGGAAGTTCAGAATGAAATTGATCTGACGAAGTATGATGCCTGGTACGCAAAAACAGATATTACCGACGGAGAAAAGCCGGTTTTTCTCACTTTTGACTGCGGTTATGAGAATGGTTATACTCCGGGCATACTTGATGTTCTTAAAAAGCACAAAGCTCCCGCCGCCTTTTTTGTATGCAAGCATTTCATTGAGGATCAGCCTGACCTGATAAAAAGAATGAAAGAAGAAGGGCATGTGGTAGGGAATCACACCTCCAACCACATCTGTATGCCGGAAAGCGACGAGCGCACTATCCGGGAAGAGATTGCGGACAACGCCAATTACATGAAAGAAGCGACCGGATATGAAATGGATCCTTTCTTCCGGCCGCCAAAAGGGGAATACAGTGAACGTACTCTGCAGATCACAAAAAATATGGGGTATACCACCGTGTTCTGGAGCCTCGCCTATCCGGATTATGACGTAAACAACCAGCCGGGAGCAGATTATGTCATAGAACGATTTGACAAATACATACACCCGGGGGCTATTCCGCTGATCCACAATATATCAGAATCCAACGCGCAGGCTCTTGATACCGTGCTGACCAATCTTGAAAAGGAAGGATATTCCTTCCAGTCCCTTTACAATCTGTCTCAGGCAAAAAATTCCTGAAGCACATCTTCCAGAAGCTTCTCCTCCTCCGGGGAAACAGGAGATTCCGCCCTCTTTTTCTTCCTGTTCTCCTCGGCGTACCGGAGCAGCCGCCGGTTGCGGGCTTTCTGGCTGGCCGAATCTTCCACGGCCTCCCTGCCGCTTATGGTATTCTCCAGTACATTTTCCAGATAATCATTCATGTTTACAATAACCATATGCTTCTTTTCATTCGCCCTGAGAAATGTATCGAGAAACAACAGGGCGCAAGCTGCGGTTATGCCGGTGAGATAACATATCATCACATCAGACAGAACCGCTCCCTGCTGGGAGGCTGCCAGAGCGCCGGCTGCCCCTGCTATGGCGCAGCCGGCTATGGAAAGTCTCTCCAGCGTCAGCCAGAAAGAACAGGTGAATCCCAGTATCTTTTTCCTCTGGAACAGCCTGTCCACAAAGGTGGATACATTATTTACCTTCACATTCATCTCATGATAGTCCTCATATCTTTTTTTCAGGGAAACAAGCCATTTTTTCTTTGTTTTACCTATCTGCGCCGTGGCCTTTATCATACTTCTGTAGGAAACTTCCAGAACAAACCAGCTGATTACACCAAGAAAACTGCACGCTATGATTGCTTTCATAAACATCGAACTATTTATTATGTATTCGAACATTTCCTTCCCTCCTGTCCAAATTAAAAAAGCCATTTGCTGCAAATCCGCCGAAGACCCTGCTTTCCCGCGGCTGGACAAACGTCACCGGTCCCTCGTCTCTCCTGCTGCTATGGAAAACATTCCGCCAGGATTTTTCCACCGCACCGCCGCCTCTGAAATCTTTTTCCATAAATTGTCTGGCTGGATTTGTCCCAATTATAAGCAATCAGTTTTCATTTGAAAAGGGGGATTCGTTCGTAAAAAAAATCCCTTCTCCTGCAAAAAGAGAAGGGATTTATCATAATCTACTTTTATTTGCTCATTTTCAGGAACATGGCTGCCAGCAGCTTCACTGTATGAACAATAGCCTGCTCCTCAAATGTCTGATAGGACACCTGCGCGCTGTCATCCGCTTTATCGGAAATGGCACGGATGATTACAAAAGGCACCTTATTGAGAGACGCCACCTGAGCCATGGCCGCGCCTTCCATCTCCGCACAGTAGCCGCCGAAGGTGTCGATCAGATCCTTCTTCGTCTTGTTATCAGAAATGAACTGATCGCCGGAAACCACTCTTCCTACAAAACACTGAATCTCCGGGTTTACGATCTCGCAGGCCTCTCTTGCCATCTCTACCATCTCTGTATCCGCCTGAAAAACAGATGTCTCCATATCCGGAATTGTTCCCCGTTCATACCCAAGGGCCGTCACATCAAAATCATGCTGCAGAGCATCGCTGGAAATAACAATATCACCCACGTTGATATCTTTGTACAATCCTCCTGCAACGCCTGTGTTGATGACCATATCCACCTCGTAGACATTGACAAGAATCTGTGTACAGATTGCCATGTTAACCTTTCCTATTCCGCTTTTTACCACAACAGCCTGCTGTTTCCAGAGTGTTCCGTGATAAAATGTCATACCTGCCATAGTCTTTGCTTCAGCGTCCTCCATCTGCTGAATCAGGGAGGAAACCTCTTCTTCCATCGCTCCTATCACGCCAATACAAACCATATCTGTCTATCCTCCATTTGTACATTTTATTTAGTATAACATATTTTTTCATTTTGTGTACACCATATAAAATTTCACTCTGTGATTTTGCAAAAAAAAGTGCTATACTGTTTTCACTATATATTTCACAGAAAAGAGGAATAAACTATGTACAGCTACAAGACCAGGGGAACCTGTTCCAGAGAAATACAATTTGACGTTGACAATGATATTATCAAAGAAGTTCATTTTGTCGGCGGCTGCATGGGCAATACCACCGGAATCAGCGCCCTTGTAAAAGGAAGAAATATAAACGAGGTCATAAATACTTTAAAGGGCATCGACTGCGGCGGAAGAGGAACATCCTGCCCGGACCAGCTTGCTCTCGCCCTGACAGCATATAAACAGCAGGTTCAATAATATTTCAGGAGGCATGTTGTATGAAACGTATTCTTTTAACCGGCGGAGGCACTGCCGGACACGTCACACCTAATATGGCTTTAATTCCCGGACTGAAAGAAGCCGGCTACGATATTCAATATGTTGGCTCTTATAACGGAATTGAACGGAGATTAATTGAGGATATGGGAATCCCTTATCACGGAATCTCTTCCGGAAAGCTCCGCCGGTATTTTGACATTAAGAATTTCTCAGACCCGTTCCGGGTACTGAAAGGATACGCGGAGGCCTCCCGCCTCATTAAAAAGCTGAAACCAAATATTATTTTTTCCAAAGGCGGTTTTGTTGCCGTTCCGGTGGTGCTGGCAGCCAAAAGACGGCACGTACCTGTTATCATTCACGAATCTGACCTGACGCCGGGCCTTGCCAACAAGCTGTGCATCCCGTCCGCCACAAAGGTCTGTTGTAATTTTCCGGAGACCCTTAAACATCTCCCGGAGGATAAGGCCGTTTTAAGCGGCTCCCCAATCCGCAAAGAATTATTTGACGGCAGACGGGAAGAAGGTCTGAAGCTCTGCGGCTTCAAGGGCGACAAACCTGTTCTCATGGCCATGGGCGGAAGTCAGGGCGCCGCTGCTATCAATAAGGCGCTGAGAGCCAACCTGGACGCTCTGCTGGAACAGTTTTGCGTGATTCATCTTTGCGGCAAGGGCAATTATGACGCTTCCCTGGAAGGCAAAGAAGGCTATAAACAATTCGAATACGCCAAAAAAGAACTGCCGCACCTGTTTGCCATCACCGATCTGATCATCTCGCGGGCAGGCGCCAATGCCATCTGCGAACTGCTGGCTCTCAAAATACCGAATATCCTGATTCCTCTTCCGGCATCCCAGAGCCGGGGCGATCAGATTTTAAACGCCGCCTCCTTTGAGAAATCCGGTTACAGCTATGTTCTGCAGGAGGAGGACATGACTGACGACAGTCTCTTAAGAGCGGTACAGTATGTCTACGATGAACGCGAAGAATACAGACAGGCTCTCCAGGAGAGCAAGCTCAATGATTCCATTGCGATCATTACGGATCTGATTATAAAATATTCAAAATAAGAGCCCAAAGCTCAAAAAAAGAATCGTCCTGTCTCTGAAAAGACAAGGCGATTCTTTTTTATATTATAGGAAATTCCGCTGGAATTCCTATAATATAAAAGCCCTCCGGGCGGGATGCGCACTCGCGCGCAAACGAACTTTGTCGCTAAAGAGACCGCGCTCGGCGCGAGAGTTCTGCCGAGCAGAACTCTTTGTTCTTAGCTGAATTTTCAGGTATACCTCTTAAAACTCTATCTCAAGTCCCACCGGACAGTGATCAGAACCCATGACTTCTTTGTAGATGAGAGCGTCTTTCATCTGCTCTTTGATCCGGTCCGATACCACAAAGTAGTCAATCCGCCATCCGGCGTCTTTTTCCCGGGCCTTAAAGCGATATGACCACCAGGAATAAGCTCCCGTCTTGTCCGGATAGAAGTAGCGGAAGCTGTCCACGAAGCCGGCGTCCAGAAGCTCGGTAAATTTATCCCGTTCTTCCTGGGTAAATCCGGCGTTCTTTTTGTTGGTCTTCGGGTTCTTCAGGTCGATTTCCTGATGGGCAACGTTCAAGTCCCCCGTCATGATCACCGGTTTATGAGCGTCCAGCTCTTTCAGATAATCCCGGAAGGCGTCCTCCCACTGCATCCGGTAAGGAAGCCTTGCCAGCTCCGACTGAGAATTCGGAGTGTACACGGTCACAAAATAAAAGTCTTCATATTCCAGCGTGATAACTCTGCCCTCATGGTCATGCTCGTCAATACCAATGCCGTAAACCACTTCCAGCGGCTTTTTCTTTGTGAACACAGCGGTGCCGGAATACCCTTTTTTCTCCGCGTAATTCCAGTAACATTCGTAACCTTCCGGCTGAAAATCTATCTGCCCCTCCTGCAGCTTCGTCTCCTGCACGCAGAAAATATCTGCGTCCACTTCCTTAAAATATTCTTCAAATCCTTTTTTCATACAGGCCCGCAGCCCGTTTACGTTCCAGGATATCAGTTTCATGATCGTTTTCTCCTATTTATAAATATATTTGTATTTCACAGATTCACCGGCTCCTGCTGCACTGTCGTCATCGGACGCTCTCCACAGCATGCGGAACATTTACATGCAGACGTCTAACTACCGGTACTCCATCTTGATGGAAATGTCGTTTCCTTCCACCTTCACGTGGCCGACACTTCCGCAGACCAGCGGCATCATCGGCGCCAGATGCCCCAGATCCACGTCCATGATGATCGGAACATTATAATGAGCCAGAACTTCCGTCACCGCCCGGTACTGATCCATTCCCATCAGCTCCTCGCCGAAGCAGAGCGGACGTCCGATCAGGAATCCTTTCGTGTATTTAAACCATCCTGCGTGCTCCAGCTGCCACAGTGCCCGGCGGATACTCATGACATTTAAGTCGCAGGACTCCATGAACCAGATGATACCGTCTTCTTTATATTTCTCATTAAATGCATCGACTTTATCAAAGCTGGTTCCACAGAGAGTAACCAGACAATCGAGACAGCCGCCCAGCAGACGTCCTTCCATCTGACAGTCCGCGTCCGGAAAACGCCGGAGAATCTTCTCTTCGGTCAGATTATAAGGTTCCAGCGGATTTTCCTCCGTCTTGAGACTCTCCTTCTCCCATTGAGCGTATCCGTGTACCTCCCGGCTCTGTCCGGTGAGCAGCCGGTAAGCGTCGTTCAGGCTCTCATGCCACGGTTCCATGCCGAATGCCGCTGCACATGGGCCGTATACAGCCGCCGTGTCGCAGAGGGTAGTCAGAAGAAATGTAAGGTTCGTGTTGTCGGAATATCCCATGAACCATTTGGGCTCCGCCTGACGGATGCTGTCAAAATCCACATAATCAAGGATGCCGCACATGAGCTCTCCGCCGCCGCAGGAAATGAGTACGTCATTTTCTTTTGAAACATACCACTTGTTAAATTCTTCCGCACATTTTTCCGGCGTATTGCTGATACCGATACCGGAACCCACATATACATTCGGTCCGCAATTCAGATTATAACCCTTTTGTACCCAGATCTCCGCAGAATGGTCGAAAGCCGTCTTATACGGTTCAATATTACAGCCAAAAGATGGAGCCACAAAACCTATGGTACCTTTTTCCGGCAGAAACTTACCATACTTCATAATGTCCTTTTCCTTTCCTTTTTATTGATTCTTCGCCTCACTGCCCCGTCTCCTTTTCATCGCAGGTTCAGCACAGGCCGTCTATTACAATCTTATTCCATGATCCCGTCCACTGCATCCAGAAAGGCGGCGCGCAATCCGGCCCGCTCCAGAGCGGCTACGCCGCGGATGGTCGTTCCTGCCGGGGAGCAGACATTGTCTTTTAAGACGCCAGGATGCTCTCCGGTCTCCAGCTGCAGCTTCGCGCTGCCAAGAATCATCTGCGATACCAGCGCGTACGCCTGCGCTCTCGGCACGCCGTATTTTACACCGGCGTCTCCCAGCGCCTCGATGACAAGATCAATAAACGCCGGACCACATCCGGTGAGCGTGCCCGCGATTCCCATCAGATGTGTCGGTATCTCCTCCACCAGTCCCAGCGCAGAAAACATATCCATCAGTTCCTGTCTCTCTTCCGCTTCCAGCGAATTTGTCTCCTCAAAGAGCATAACACCCTCTCCCACCATAGCCGGTGTGTTTGGCATGATAAACTGTACTCGTGTGCGCTCGTCCACCAGCGGTTCATATCTGGCGTAATCCCACCCCGCCGCAATGGAGATCAGCGCTTTTCCGGCAAGAGCGCCTCTGTTTTCTTCCAGCACTGCCTCAATCTGATACGGCTTGCACGCCATTACAACCGTATCCGCTGCCCCCAGAAGCTCTTCCATGCTCCCGCAGGCGGTAAATCCGATGGCCTCCGCATTTTTTCTGAGTTTATCCTGATGCGGCGCGTAAGCATAGATGTCCGCCCCGCTGATCTTTCCGTTCTTGATAATTCCTGCCGCAATGGCCTTTGCCATATTGCCCATGCCGATAAAACCTAATTTGTTCATGTCATTATCCTCCTGTATATCTCTTAGCGTGCCGGCGCATTTATCATCCGGCTAAACACGAAGAGTGAACGCGCCCGCAAACTGATTTTCTTGTTTCATCACCTCAACAGGTGTTCTTAGTGTATCACAGAAAAATTTTTTTGTCCCTTTTATTGTAGAAAAAATTCTTCCGTGGTATGCTATAGGGCGGTAACAATACAAGTACAGCGCAGAAAATGTAATGCCGCCGGATGCATGCAGCTGGCCGCGTGCAATATGAAATACATCGTATGCTGCTAAAAAAACGAACAACATAGACACACAAAAAAATCATGATAAATACAACCGAAGAATTCACATACCAAAAACTTGATATCCTATGGGAGCCTGCCGGCGACGGCGCCCGCATCCTGCGGGTATACGGAGAACATCCAGTCGTTACCCTGCCGGAAACCATAGAGGGCAGGCCGGTGACAGAGATCGGCGCCTACTGCTTCTCCCGTTCCGAGCCGCGTCTGCCGGAACAGTATTTTCATTTTTATACAGGAGAGCAGCTGGGGAATCCGTTTGGTCAGAACGCGACACAGCCAAATGCAGAACATCCTGCCTTATACGAAGCTGACGCGCCGACCGGTAGTGCCGCTTATGGCCATCTCTCCTGCCTCAGCGGCTCTTTGGTGGAGGCTATCCGGCTCCCGGCTTCCGTCACAACGCTTCACAACGCAGCGTTTTATAACTGCCGGAAGCTTCACACACTCTCTGTGGGGCCGGGCATCCGCTCCATCGGCAGCGATGAATTTATGAACTGCACCAGCCTAAGCCAGCTGATTCTTCGTGGTCAGGACACGGAATCCACAGGGCTGTCACTGCTGCTGGAACGGTTCGAGGAGAACCTGCTGGTGCTGTTTACGCCGGAAGGAGAAGATTCCATCTCCGCCGCGCTCTTTTTCCCGGAATACTACGAGTGGCTGGATGAGATATCACCGGCTCATCTTTTCAGCCGGAGCATTCACGGTGAGGGCTTCCGCATGAGGAAATGTTTTGAGAACGGCCGGGTTAATTACGAAAAGTACGATCAGTGCTTCGAGAACGCCCTGAAGCTGGAATCTGATGAGTCACTCTGTCAGATTGCCTTCACAAGACTGCGCTGGCCGAACGGTCTGAAAGAAGAAGCGTGCGCCCTGTATGAATACGCCCTGAAGGCCCGCCTGCACACAGCTGTTTCCATGGCTGTGCGGGACAAAGACCTGCAGCTGCTTCTCTTTCTCTGCCGGTATTTTACCGGCGAGGATTACAGTCAGGCCATCTCCGCCTGCGTGGCGGCCGACTGGGGCGAGGGAAGCGCCCGGCTCATGGAAGAAAAGCACCAAAACGGCAGCTTTGCCAGGAAAAGCTTTTCTTTTGATGACTTTTAAACGCAGGCGGCTTCCCGATGATATTTCAGAAAACAGATACATTTACTTAGAAAAGAGAAAATCATGGCACACAGACAAACGCAGACCGAGTGGGAAAATGAAATGTGCATGCAGATTCTGGATGTGATCCGCAGCGAACTCTATCTGGATTTCCGGTATCTGGACATGGCGCTTTCCGCCCTCACTTTCTCTGCCAACGAACAAATTCATACTCTGGCCACGGACGGCACTTACCTTTTTTTCTCCCGTGAGCAGATTCTGCGGGTCTTCCGGAATAACCCGCTTTTCTTAGACCGGGCCTATCTCCACAGCGTTCTGCACTGCATTTTCCGGCACCTGTGGATGCGGGGCAACCGGGAACCGGTGCTCTGGAATCTGGCCTGCGACATTGCGGTGGAGTGGATGATCGATTCGTTTGACAAGAAATCCACCAAGCGGACACTGTCCCTGCGCCGGATGAATTACTATGCACACTTAAAAGAAGAAAATATACCGGTGACCGCCGCTGCCATCTACCACGATCTGCTTTCGGTGACTGACTACGAGGAGCAGGCAGCTCTTCAGTTTGAGTTCTACACCGACGATCACCGATTCTGGCCAAAGGAACCTGGCAAATCGCCTTCTTCCGCCCAGGCCGGCGAAAACTGGGAGAAGATCGGCCGGCGCGTCTCCAAAGAAATGGAGCTTCGTGGCAAGCAGGACGGCGACGCCGTTTCCTCGGTGCAGACGCAGATTGCTCAGGGGCGCTCCCGGCGCTCCTACCGGGAGTTTCTCCGCAAATTCACCGTGTTAAAAGAGGAACTCCAATGCGACTATGATGAATTTGATCTGAATTATTATACCTACGGGCTCCGGCTCTATAAAAACATGCCTCTTATCGAGCCGCTGGAGAGCCGGGAAATCATGAAAATCTCCGAGTTCGTCATCGTCATCGACACCAGCTACTCCACCAACGGCCCCCTGGTCAAACGTTTTCTCGAAGAAACCTTTCAGATCATCCGCCAGCGGGACAGCTTTTTCCGGAAAAGTCACATTCGCATTATCCAATGTGACAACCAGGTTCACGCTGACGCCGTCATTGAATCCGAGGAGGATATCAACCGGCTTCTGCAGAACTTTTCCCTGATTGGAGGCGGCGGCACCGACTTCCGCCCCGCCTTTGCCTACGTGGACCGCTTGCTGGATGAGGGAGCCTTCCACAACCTGCGCGGACTGCTTTATTTCACCGATGGAAAAGGCATTTATCCGGCAAAACGGCCTCCTTATGAGACGGCGTTCGTCTTCGTCGATACGCCCGGACATGGAGGAAATGTTTCGGCGTCCGGCGGAGCAGCGGGAAATTCCCCGCAGCAGAACGCATTTGGCGGCGACATCCCGGAGGTTCCGCCCTGGGCCATGCGCATCCATCTGGATGAGGATGAACTGGGAATGTGATATATTTGTAAAAAAATAATTTAAAGGATTGATACCCATGAATATAAAGAAAGCAAAAGAAGATATCAAAAATACTGTCCGGGCTTATCTGGACAAAGATGAATACGGTCAGTACCGTATTCCGGAGATCCGGCAGCGTCCCATCCTTCTGATGGGGCCTCCCGGCATCGGAAAAACACAGATCATGCAGCAGATTGCGAAGGAATGCGGCATCGGTCTCATCGCCTACACCATTACCCACCATACGAGACAGAGCGCTGTAGGCCTCCCTTTCATCAAGGAAGAGGAATTTGACGGCGTCACCCGCTCCGTCACCGAATACACCATGAGCGAGATCATCAGCAGCATTTACCGCTACATGGAGGAGACAGGCAAAAAAGAAGGTATTCTTTTTATTGATGAGATCAACTGTGTCTCTGAGACGCTGGCGCCGACCATGCTGCAGTTTCTGCAGTGCAAGACCTTCGGCAATCAGGCAGTTCCGAAAGGCTGGATCATCACCGCCGCCGGCAATCCGCCGGAATATAATAAGAGCGTCCGGGATTTTGACTTCGTAACCCTGGACCGCGTGCGCAAGATCGATATCGAAGCGGATCTGGAAGCCTTCCGCAGCTATGCCCGCACCCGCCACATTCATCCGTTTATCTTAAGCTACCTGGAGCTGCGCCCGCAGAACTTTTACCGGACAGAAAACGACGTGGACGGCATGCAGTTTGTCACGGCCAGAGGCTGGGAGGATCTGAGCTATCTCATCTATTCCTACGAGGCGCTGTCCATCCCTGTGGATGAAGACATCATCCACCAGTTCCTGCAGCACGAAGATATCGCCAAGGACGTGGCCGCCTACTACGATCTCTACCAGAAATACCGGGATGAATACGACATCAGCCGGATTCTCACCGGAGAAGTGAAGACTTCCATCTTCGAGCGGCTTTTCCGCGCTTCCTTCGATGAACGCTTAAGCTGCGTGGAACTTCTCACCGGAGGACTTCACAACTATATCGCCGCTGCCATGGGAAAAGACCGGATTACGACGGAATGTTACGAATTCCTCAAGGAATATCGGAAGGGGCTGGGCACCCTGACAGATAACGTGTCCGCAGGAGCAGCGGATGCTGGCAATTCGTCAGATTCCGAACCACAGTCTCGCACCGCTTCCGGCAGCGATTCCTGGCAGCTGTGGCAGCAGATGCTTTCTGAGAGGGACAATACATTTGCTCTTACGGAGAAAACCGGTCTGGTCTCCCCGGAAGATAGAAAACAGCACCTGGAAGTGATGGAGCTTCTCCGGGAATGGACGCCGGATACCGTTGCCTCCCCAAAAAAGGCTTTCGGACAGGTGAAGGCAGGTTTCGACAAGCTGTGCGAACAACGGACAGCCGCCATCTCGCAGGCCTCTAAAGCTCTCAACTACAGCTTCACTTTCATGGAAGACGCCTTCGGAGAAGGACAGGAAATGGTCATCTTCGTCACGGAGCTCACCATGGACTCGGAAATCTCTGCTTTCATCACAGAAAATGGCTGTGAGAAATACTTCCAGTATAATAAGACTCTTCTGGTCGGCAGTCGCCGGGCCGCCATCCTGAAAGAGCTGCACCGGGATGATATTTATTCAGACGCTTCAGCGTACGAGTTTTAAAAAAAGCGCCCTGAAAGAACTTCCCACACTTTATGGGATACTTTCAGGGCGCTTTATAGTTATACTCTTACATTCCCGCAAACACATTGCATCCCACGAATGATATGGCCGCTGACAGCAGGATCTTCCAGAGCAGGTGCACGTCTTTTTTCTGTTCCAGGGCAAACACCAGCGCAATGACGATCAGCGTAATAATAGAAAGAATCGTCATTGTCAGTCCCCCGCTGGCAATTTCCAAAATACCGGAAAGGTAGAGGGACAGCGCTACATTCAGGAGCAGTCCTGAGATGATCGGGCGGATGAAATGTTTGACCACCGCGAAGATGCGGAGGTTTTCGTATTTGTCGTAGATCATCCGGACGACGATGACGATGGCTCCGGAAGCCGCTACGCTGCAGGCGAAGCCGCAGATGGCCATGAACAGACCCATGACCACGGAACCGCCGCGCTCAAAGCCCAGGACGTAGCCGCATCCGGAAAGAATCTTGCAGAGGATGGAACCCGGCAGGGCATTGGCAACAGAAACAATGCTTCCGTAAAAGTCCTGGTAGCTGATCATGCCGCTGTCCACGAACATTCCCTGCGCCACAGACAAGTAAGCGTCTCCTCCTCCGAAGGATAATACAGATGACAGAAATCCATCTCCGATATAGCGGGCTGTTCCCGACAGAAAAATGATGGCCGGGAAAGACAGAACTACCGTAAATAATCCCCAGCAGACGAGAGAAACAGCCAGAGCTTTTCCGGCAAAAGCTCGTTTCTGCTGACTGTCCATAAGAGTCTGCACCATACCGATGACCGATAAAACAATCATCAATGTTACAAAAAACGGCTGCAGCACCTCAGGAATAATATGAGCTTTTCCGGCGCACAGAAAATACAGGACAGCAATAATGAGCGCCGGAGCGGCACGCTTTACATCCCTTGGCTGTCCTTTCGTGAACAGAATGACAAAAAAAGCCGCTCCCAGTATCTGAATAGTCGAAATACCAAAAATCGGCGTGATAGACAGTCCCAGTATCTGATAGATGCTTGCTTCCCCGGACAGGAGAAATACTCCCATCATAATGATAAAATACAGAATGGTCTCATTCCTGTCCTTTGCCTGCTGCAAAGTGCCGGTACAGTATTTGATCAGCGTGAGGATTATGTAAGCGGAAATACCCACCGCCAGATAGCTGATCTGTGTCTTCAGCGTCTCTCCCGCGCTGGAAAAGATGACAAGAAACAGTACCGTAAGAAAAGCCCCCGGAAATGCCATGGCAGAGGCGGCGGCCATCATGCCCTTATTTCCGGCGGTTTGATATCCGATACCGCTGGCAATCTCCACCGGGAGCGCTCCCGGGGTGATGCTAGCAATCATGACTTCGTTGTTAAATTGTTCTTCCGTCACGACCTTGTTTTTCTCAACAATCTCTTCTTCTATAACAGGAATGAGGGCGGTACCGCCCCCAAATCCTATAAAACCGATTTTTAACATGGTCGTAATCATTGACATAAATTTTTTCGTGTTCATCTCTACTGATCTTTCCCCGAAATATGCCGGATTTTTCTTTTAAGCCTATAGAAGAAGACATCTTCTCTCAGCTCTTTTATCATCTTCTCAAGCTCTTTCTTCGTCTCCCGGTCTCTGTCCTTCGCTTCTTTTCGAATCTCAGCGTTTTCTCTCTTCAAGTCAAAAATCTCATTTTTCAGGAGAAGATTCTCTGTTCTCAATGCATGAATACGGTTGTCCGCCGTCTCGATACGTTTGGTGGTCTCGGTCATGTCCTCAATCTCTTTATGCTGGTTTAATACCACCTCACTGACGATCTCAAACTTTTCTTCTTCCTCCGGCGTGATGCCCTGAGCCGCCATCTCTTCCTGTTTTTCCAGATGGAACTCTTCCGCATACTGCTTCACAGCCTCGATACGGCTCTCCTTCAGACGCTTCATGTCCTGCGTCATCTTGTCGATACATTCCTGCTGCCTTACCACCACGTCCGCAAAGTAACGGATGATGTCCTCATACATGAACCGGTTCTGCGGCGTCCAGCACTCACCTTCTTTTATCTTGGTGCTGAACAGAGGCTCATCCTGTCCCAGATATTCCTTCGCGATGGACTCATTACATTTCTCATACCGTTTCAGAAATGCTTCCAGTTCTTCCTTGGAAAACATGGTAAAGTTATTCTCTGCGTCCTTTAATTCCTCGCAGGTCATGGCGGCATTTCTCATGAAAGCGACAACTCTCGGATTATCCGGAAGCACGGAGTTGACAATCCGCATGATCTCCTGGCTGTTTCCGGTGAGGGATTTGTTTGCTTCTGCTTCTGTTATCTGATATTCGTCTTTATATTCCAATCCAACTGCCTCCAAAAAATCAGAAAAAATAGTGTTTCCGTTTCCTTTAAACTTATCCCGCTCAAATACGCGGACAATGATATTTTCCTTCCCGATGACTCCGGCGATCTTCTCCAGATGATTATAGTAGTGGAGCACAATCCTCCGGGTTTTCTTCTTGAAGGAAACCCATTTGATGCAGGCGTTGGTGTTCCATCCTTCCTTCACCTGCTGGCTGAGCCAGGAATTGGCCATGCCGTCCTGGCGTCTCAGGTACACGATGACCTTGATATCATATCCATGCTCTTTGGCATCGGCCTTTATCTTCTCCCAAAACTCAAACTTGGAGCCGAGAGAGGCGTGCCAGATATTCTCGTCGGATAAAATGACGTTAGGATATTTCTCAAACTCCTTGTGGACCATATCGAGGCCCCGCTCCCACAGTTCCTCTTCCATGGCCACATTTTCTGTCTTGTCGGGATAATACACCCTTCCCACGAGGAAATGTCCGTTCCTCCGGTGGGCCACATGGGGATACACGAAATCCAGCAACGGATAGCTGTATCCCTTTTCCCGGAAACGCTCCTGATTCTCCACGAAAAACATCTGAATGGATGTGGTCGCCGTCTTCGGCGTTCCCATGTGTATATACAGTGTTGGCATTAGATCTGTCCCTCAATCTGTTTCAGAAGCGCGTCCACGCAGTCCTCCAGAGGCATAGCGCTGGTGTCTATGGTCACATCCGGATGCTCCGGTACTTCATAAGGACTGGAAATTCCTGTGAAGTTCGGAATCTCGCCGGCTCTGGCCTTCTTGTACAGACCTTTCACATCACGTTTTTCACACTCTTCCAGAGGTGTGCTCACATATACTTCAATGAAACTGTCATCACCGATGATCTCTTTTGCCTTTCTTCTGTCTCTCACATACGGGGAGATGAAAGAGGTAATGACGATAAGACCGGCATCATTCATCAGTTTCGCCACCTCGGAGATACGGCGGATGTTCTCAATACGGTCAGCCTCTTTGAAGCCAAGGTTCTTGTTAAGACCCATACGTACGTTGTCACCGTCCAGAAGCATAGTGTGCTTGCCGAGGGCTGCCAGACGTTTCTCCAGTTCATTAGCCAATGTGGACTTACCGGAGCCGGACAGACCGGTCATCCAGATAGTCTTCGGCTGCTGTCCTTTCTGCTGAGCACGGAACTCTCTCGTGATATCCATCTCATGCCAGGTCAGGTTATCCGTACGGCGCAGAGAATGCATCACAACGCCGCAGGCGGAAGTCATGTTTGTGATACGGTCAATGAGAATCATGGAACCAAGAGCCTGATTCTTCTTGAATTTGTCAAACACGATCTTATCGGAAACGGAGATATCACAAACTGCAATCTCATTCTTATAGATTGTATCGGCATGCACTTCATTTCCTGTGTTGACGTCAATCTTATATTTGATATTCATAACAACTGCCGGAACCATCTTTGTGCCAAGCTTTAAGAGATAGTTCTTTCCGGCAACCAGATAAGAGTCATCCATCCACAGCAGCTCCGCCGTAAACAGATTCCCCACAACCGGGCTTGTATCCTTTGCCAGCACGCAGCCTCTGGATACGTCTACTTCTCTGTCGAGAGAGATGGTTACAGCGTGGCCGGAATCGGAAGATTCCACTTCCTTACCACAGTCGATGATACCTTTTACCACAGCCTTCTCATTGGAAGGAAGAGCAGTGATCTCGTCGCCCACACGAATCTCGCCAGTCTCGATCTGACCCTGGAATCCACGGAATGTGCGGTCCGGACGGCACACACGCTGAACCGGCATAGTAAATCCTGTCTCGGAAGGATTTTCATGAACATCTATATTCTCAAGATAAGTCAGCAGAGACTCGCCTTTATACCAAGGCATATGGCCGGATTTTACTGTGACGTTATCTCCTTCTGTAGCGGAAACCGGAAGAATCTTGATGGAGTTATAATCATACTCTCCCATCATCATCTTGATCTCTTTCTGAATCTTATCAAAACGGTTCTCGTCATAATGGATCAGGTCCATCTTATTAACAGCGAACACAAAATGTTTGATACCCATAAGAGAACAGATTCTTGTATGTCTTCTTGTCTGTACCAAAACACCCTGAGTGGCGTCCACGAGAATAACTGCCAGATCCGCAAAGGAAGCGCCTACCGCCATATTTCTTGTATATTCTTCATGTCCCGGCGTATCTGCCACGATGAAAGAACGGTTTTCCGTTGTGAAATAGCGGTATGCCACGTCGATAGTAATTCCCTGTTCTCTCTCTGCCATGAGACCGTCAAGCAGGAGAGAATAATCGATGGCGCCGCCTCTGGAACCTACCTTGCTGTCCAGTTCCAGCGCTTTTTCCTGATCTGCAAATAATAACTTGGCGTCATAAAGCATATGTCCGATTAATGTGGACTTACCGTCGTCCACACTTCCGCAGGTAATAAATTTAAGAAGACTATTCATTTTAGAAGTAACCCTCCCTCTTTCTCTTTTCCATGCTGGCTGCTCCGCCGTCACTGTCGATCACACGACTGGTACGTTCTGACGATACAGCACTCAGAGTTTCATCGATGATAGCATCCAGAGTATTTGCTGTACTCTCAATACCACCGGTCAGCGGATAGCATCCGAGAGTACGGAAACGAATACTTCCATGTTCAATCTTCTCGCCCTCTCTCAGACGCATTCTGTCATCATCCACCATGATGATATTGCCGTCTCTTCTGACAAACGGACGATCCGCTGCAAAATATAACGGTACGATCTCAATATTTTCTCTCTTAATATACTGCCAGATATCTGACTCTGTCCAGTTGGAAATTGGGAAAACACGCATTTCCTCACCCTGATGAATCTGTGTATTATAAAGCTTCCACATTTCCGGACGCTGATTCTTTGGATCCCATGCATGGCTGGAATTACGGAAAGAGAAAATACGCTCCTTGGCACGGGACTTCTCCTCGTCACGCCGGCCGCCGCCGAAAGCTGCGGTAAATCCGTATTTATCCAAAGCCTGCTTTAACGCCTGAGTCTTCATAATATCTGTATATGCTGCGCCATGGTCAAACGGGTTGATTCCCTGGGCAACGCCGTCCTGATTGATATATTCAATCATTTCCAGGCCGTATTTTTCTGCTGTTTTATCGCGGAATTCAATCATTTCCTTAAATTTCCATGTGGTATTCACGTGAAGGAACGGAAACGGCGGTTTTTCCGGATAAAATGCCTTTAAAGCCAGGTGCAGCATGACAGAAGAGTCTTTACCGATGGAATACAGCATTACCGGCTTCTCACATTCTGCTACAACCTCACGCATGATGTATATCGCTTCCGCTTCCAACGCATCAAGATGTGTCATATCACTCATGAATCTTACTCCTATTCTGTAGATTTGTCGGGACGCCTGCGGGCTCCTGTACATTTTCCACAGGCTCCCGGCGTCAGAAAATATTAATAGTAAAATATATAACAACAGAGAAGGAGCTTTCCCGGCCCCTGCCTCTGGTATTAACGATTCCGGGACACCTGCCGCATCCCGTCGCAATTATTATATCACTGAAATGTTAACGCTTCATGAAAGATTTTATTTTATAAAGGCGGCTGTTTTTTATCTCCGCCAGCTCCCTTTGAAGCACTTCCTTCTCCTTATTTAAAGAAGCGATCTTCTTACTCTGATTATCCGCTGTTTGGAGAGTTTCCATACTTTGCCTGCGGTATTTTCCGAAATATTCTGCCAGACGCCGCTCCTGCTGTAACGTGCCGGCTACCGGAAACGGATGAATGAGTCCCGGTTTCTTCAATTGCGCATTCATACGGTCAAAAGGCGTGTCCGCTCCACTGAGCTGTTCCCGGGAAAGCCGCGGCACCTTATTGACGTCCAGAAAATCAAGATAATGACTCACACGATCTTTATGTCCTGTATGCAGACGGCTGTAATCTGCCTTCTCATACATGTCGATCACATCCATTCCGTCTTCAAGATCACCTGCTGTTATACACGGGATATGATGAAAATCCGCCAGTTCTTTTACTCTGCAGTCCCCCGCATAAATATAACACGGAACACCAGCAAGAACCGCGGCAATATTTCCGTGAATACGGCTGCCAAAGTTAAAATCCTGCTGACTGAGAAAATTGAACCAGGAATCAATATCCAAAACCCCGACGATCCGGTCATCCTGCATCATCGGGTGATCGAAATGCATAGGATAATCTGCCGGAATCTTATCTTTATTCTCCTCAGTAAAATACGGTTCTCCTACGTAGACCGTTCTTATCTCCTCAATCACCTGCGTAATAAAAACAGAATGGTCAAAACGTTCTCCCTGCTCCCGCAGGAAAGTATACAGATTCTCCGGCAGACCTGCTTTAAAATTCATGGTCACCTTTGACTTTGGAGAGAGCTCCGTCTGCTTCGGTACCGGAAGAGCATCTCCAAACATATACAGTGAGGGACATCCGATGACAGTGAAATCCTTCTCCGGACGGAACCCTTTCTGTTTCAGATATTCTGCTGTGATCTCACCCCTCACGCCGATGATGGAAGACTTCTCCAGCACAGCCCGCACAAAAGCGGTGGATTCCTCATCGTGAAGGAAGGTCCATTTGTTTGACTTCAGGCTTCTGGCAAGTCCCACGCCCACGACCACACAAGGGATGGTCAGACGCTTCACAAGGTCTGTGAGCATTTTCAGTTCTTTTTTAAATGTGGTGCGGAAGGCATTGGCCAGCGGAATCAGAAACATATCATATTCCGCGTTCCATCGTTCCACCTGTTCCTCTGAATATATCAAATCTGTCCTTATGGTGGTAATCTCTGTATCTCCCGTCATCACTGCCCGCGCCAGGCTGGACTGGAAAATCAGATTACCGGTGTTGTTTCCAATAAGATTCTCTATGAGGATCTCGGAAATGGTACGTTCTTCTCCAAAAGGCATAGCCGAGCGCATCAATATTTTTTTCACATTTACTCCTTTCAGACACCGCCCTGCCGCCGCCATGTCCCTCTCCGGCATCTGCAGGTCTCTGTGCGGTATTTTCACTTTTGTGTTATAGATTATTACATAATTATTACACGTTAATTTATTATATATTCAAACCCTGGAAACTGCAAGAAAAATCGAGTGTATACAGCTTCTATTGCTTATATCTTTGCCTTTCTCATCTGAAATTCATATTCATTATATACTGCTCCATGAAGTTCTGGTTGTCTGCCAGTTCAATGTGCGTACTGTTTGCCCGTATCTTCTGCAGCTTTCTGCGGAAGGAAGAATCCAGAAGCAATGCCTGTACCCCTTTGCCAGCGCCGTTGCCGACAGACAGTATCTTTTCTCTGGCTACAGGCGGCAGCATGCCAATAGAAAGAGCATTATCGATATCTATGTAGTTGCCGAAAGCGCCTGCCAGTATCAGAGAATCCACATCATCAGGCGTCATGCCATACTCTGCCAGCAGAGTCATACAGCCGGAATAGATAGAGCTTTTGGCAAGCTGAATCTGCCGGATATCCTTCTGGCTAAGATAAACTGCGTTTTCTCCATCCGTAAAAAAGAATGCCATATTATATTCTCCCACTTCCCGAAGTCTCCCACAGAGACGGCTTCCCGGATGTGTCTTTTCATACTTCTCAGCGGAAAGCAGAAGACCTGTTTCATCAATGAGTCCCACCTTCCGGAGCTCCGCCACAGCGTCGATGACAGCAGAACCGCATAATCCTGCGGGACTGGTATTTCCAATCACTTTCAGTTTGACCTCATCACCATCAATGGAGATTTTTTCAATGGCTCCCGCGGCGCCTCTCATACCGCAGGCAATATTTCCTCCCTCCAATGCCGGCCCGCAGGCAGTGGATGCAATAAGAAATCTGTCGTAGTTTCCCACGCCTATTTCCCCATTAGTTCCAAGATCTACCATGATATATTTTTTTTCGTCCTCTTCCAGCGTCAGCAGGACAGCGGCCGTGTCTGCTCCCACAAAGCCTCCCAGCAGCGGCAGGAATTCCACCACACCCTCCGGCGCAATGTTTATACCCGCCTCTTTTGCGCTGCTGACGACCGGTTCCGCCGTGATATTAGCAAAAGGTCTCACGCCAAGATTTGCCGGATTTAACCCATAAAACAAATGCTGCATAGTGCTGTTGCCACAGATAACCATATGGTAAAGATTCTCCCTGATCTGCGGATTCTCTTCCATTGCCTCATCAAGCATCCCATTGATCGTTTCCTGAATGAGCCGCTGTAATTCTTCAAGATTCTCCGGACACTCCCGGGCAAAAGCATTTCTCGCTATCACATCGGCCCCATGAATAATCTGCTTATTAAGCCCTGACTTTGTCGTCACAAGATGATTATATGCCAGATCATAAATATAGCACACGACGGTGGTGGTTCCTATATCAACTGCCGCTCCATAACAAACATTTACCGTGTTTCCCTCCTGTACGTCGATGATTCTGTCCTCATAGTATACAAAAGTACATCCTTCAAAATCATAATCCGAACTGAACGCAGCAAACTTCCGCATGACCGGAATGCCCGCACACGCCAGAAAAGAGCCGCTGTGTTCCGGCATGAGCTCCTCTTTTCTCTGATACACCTTCCTCACGGACGGACAAAAACCAACGCCGGACAAACTGCTTTTTGTGAGAACATTTCCTTCATGAATATAGTCATTTTCTTCCAGATACACCTCCTCATCCTGCCGCACTTTCTCCCTGCAGGCCAGAACCTCCGTCAGTACTCCGTTTCTTTTCACTTTAATCTTACATTTACCGCAAGTACCCTTTCCTCCGCAGACCAGATTAAGAGGATAACCTGCTCCGGCGCATGCCTGAGCCAACGTTCCCCTCTCCACAAAAATCTCTGTATTCTGATTCATAAATCTTATATGATATCTCACATTCTGCCTCCTTCTTTTCAGATACTTACTTCCTGTCATCTTTTTTCTGTTATTATACAATGGCCGTCGTATTTGTAAACTTCCTGATTAAAATATTTCCAGATTTCACGGCTTTTCTGCGGACAGGCAAATATCTGAAAAATATATGTTTTTCATGAAAAGACTTTGTCTGCTGTTGTTTTTCATTCTTTTGAATGGTATAATTTTAATACATATATGCTGAATTTGTTTTACAGACAACAGCAGAAATGGAGGTCCTGATTATGGGTAAAATGACCATATGCGTATACGGAGCCGCCAGCGATAAGATCGACTCTGTATTTATCACAGAAACAGAAAAGCTTGGAGAAGAGATTGCCCGTCGTCACCACCAGATTATATACGGCGGAGGCGCCAGCGGAGTTATGGGCGCCTGTGCCCGCGGCGCCGCGCGGGAAGGCGGAACCGTCATCGGCGTTGTACCAAACTTTATGGATGAATTTGAAATCATCAACAAAAACTGTACGGAAATTATCCGTACAGAAACCATGAGCCAGCGGAAAGATGTCATGGAAAGCCACGCTGACGCTTTCGTCATTGCTCCCGGCGGCATTGGCACTTTTGATGAATTCTTTCAGATACTTACATTGGTGGAACTGGGAAGGCAGTCCGCGCCAATCGCAATTTACAACATAGACGGCTACTATGACGACATGATCCTTTTCTTGAAGAAATGTACCGAAAAGGGATTTATCCGCGAGCGGGCACTGACCCTTTTCCGGGTGTGCAGCACTGCTGAGGAGACTGTAGACGCCATCGAGGAAATGATAGAACAATAATTGAGTTTCATAAAATGAATAAAAATCCGGCGGCTGTGAAGGCCTCCGGATTTTATTTTGTGGAAAATGTATCACGCCATGTCCGTCTTGGCGTTCTGCTCCACGTTATTCCCTTTATTCTCTTTCTGCAGTTTATCCGTCCATTTTTTCCGTTCCACATAGCGGCCCAGCACAAAGGCAACGATACCGACGCCTATACCTGTCTGCACACAGAATATCATACTTTCCACTTCTCCCGGAAGCTCCCCGCCCAGAGCATTTTCCAGCACCGGTGTGAACCAAGGCTCATATTCTTTTCCCTGTATCTCGGAAATCATCTGGCTTCCCGCGTCATCTGAGCCGCCAAATTCAGCGTTGCGAAGCGCAAATAAAGGTACGATGGCGATCAAAACCGCAATGACCAGCAATATAATCACTGTTTTTGTATTCTTACTCATTTTATACTCCCCTTTCACCGGATTCCGATCATACCAGCCCGGAAACCGGATGTATTCTTAATTATTTCAACACACATCAGAATTATCCCTTATATGCTAAAAGCTCAGACTTTTCAGTTCATTTCTGGCATATGTCTCCAGCGCGATCACAATGACAACCGTAAGAATACCTTCAATGATTGCCAGAGGCACCTGTGTGGTGGCGAAGATTCCAAGGAATTTTATAACGGAAGCTCCGAATCCGCCAACCTCAGACGGATAAGCGATCGCCAGTTCCACGCTGGTTACACAATATGTAAACAAGTCTCCCAGGAAAGCGGCAAGAAAAACTGTCACTTTTTTATTCACATTCATTTTTATTAACAGTTTATATACCGCATAAGCCAGGATCGGTCCCGCGATGGCCATGGAAAAGCAGTTGGCGCCCAGAGTAGTCAGCCCGCCGTGAGCAAGCAGAACAGCCTGGAATAACAGAACAATGATTCCGAGTATACTGGTCACACAAGGGCCGAACAAAATCGCGCCCAGTCCTGTACCGGTCATATGAGAACAACTTCCGGTTACAGACGGAATCTTCAGAGAAGAAAGTACAAACACAAAGGCTCCTGTCAGAGCAAGAAGCATCAGCGTTCTCCTGTCCTCTCCCAGCGTTTTCTTAATATTAAGCAGACCAATCACAAGAAATGGGATACAGATGACCATCCACAAAATGCAATGAGCCAGCGGAAGGTATCCTTCCATGATATGCATGGCGTTTGACACAGGCGCCACCGCGATCATAACTAATAGAGCAAACCCCAGGATACTCAGCTTTTCTTTTCTTTTTAACATCATTTTCTCCTCTTTTCCTTTATTTTTACCTGATTACAGGCTTTTCATCATTGTCTCAAATTCCTGCACATTTTTCGGATACAAATCTCCGTCAGGAACTATCCCTTTTTCCCTCAAAATATCATAAACATCAAATAATACCGGATGCTTCAGATTAGCCTTTTTCAATATCTCTTCCTGCTTAAATACACGAAGCGGCGTATCGTCCGCAATCACTTTTCCCTGGCAGAACACGATCACCCTCTCCGCCCAGCGATAGGCAAAATCCACATCATGGGTTGACAGAAGAATCGTCCTGCCCTCCTGCCCCATTTTGTGGAGAACCTCTTCCAGCATCTGTGCATTGAGAGGATCCAGAGCTGCCGTCGGTTCATCAAAAATAATCACCTCCGATTCCATGGCGATAATATCCGCGATACTGACACGTTTCTTCTCTCCGCCGCTCAGATAATGAGGAGGCCGATCCCGGAACTCTGTTATATTCATATAATCAAGAGCCTTGTCCACCCGGCGCAGCACCTCTTCCCTGGGAAGCTTCAGGTTCATGGGTCCAAAAGAAACCTCTGCCATAACCGTGGAAGCGATAATCTGATTATCCGCATCCTGAAACACAATACCTACATTCTTTCGCAGATGATTTAATCTCTTTTTTGTGATTTTCTCTCCACGATAAAATATCTCTCCCTCATGAGGCTTCAGCACACCGTTGATATTCAGAAAAAATGTCGACTTTCCCGCTCCATTGGACCCCAGCACAGCAATCTTTTCACCTTCATAAATCTTCAGATCTACACCGTTCAGGGCATGCTTTTCATCATTATAGGTAAAATGCAGATCCCGTACTTCTAAGATAGGGGCGTCCGTTTCCTTATGTAGTTCTTTTTTCTTCTTAAACAAATTCATCTTGTTTCACACTGCCTTAATCTGTCCAATTTTTTCTTAAATTAATGCTGATTCAAAAACGCGGAAATCTTAACAACTTCCGGTCAGAATCCTGATTCCCAACAGAACCAGTACAAACGCCGCCGCCAGCACAACCTGTTTCCCTTTTACCGGTTTCTCTTCTTCCAGAAAACGCAGCTCGCCATCATAGCACCGTGACTCCAGAGCATTATAATAATCATTTCCCCGTTTCAATGACACAATCAGCAGATTACTGGCCACCTGTCCAAAAGAATAGCAGGAAGTTCTGAAATCCACATATCCAAGTCTGGATTCCGCCGAATTTTTCATCCGGCTGTGCGTTTCCATCATGATAAAAATGTAACGGTATATCATGTTCATCAATTCCACGATCACCTTTGGAACATGCGCTTTTCTAAACACTGTAATGAGTTCCCCCAGAGGCGTCGTCAGCGTCATCATATAAAGAGCACTCACAGCTCCCAGAGCCTTTAATATAAGCTCCGCCGCCCGCAGAAGACTATGATCCGAGCAATATATGTAAAACAGATGAAACACTCTGAACTGATACTGTCCCACCGGCTCCAGTGAAAACCCTGCGGCGATGGCAATGCTTCCAAATATTAAAAACACTATAGGGATGAGCATCATAGAAATATAATGGTGAAAAGACAGTCCCCCGATCACCACCGTAAGATATCCCATTACCAAAATCACCACTGCGGAAACATAAATATTGTCCAGTATAATGCACAGCAAAAGGCTTATTATGGCAAATATCACCTTAAAGGACGCATTCCATTTTCTTAAAGTAGACGCATAGGCAAAATAATCCACTGACAAAATCGAACCGCCATGTTTGTGCCCGAATCCTCTCTGCCCATGTCCGCCTCCGGATATCCTGTTCATTCTTTTCTCCCGTTCTGTAAATATGTTTTCATATTTATTTTTAAATAAAATTATGGATATAATAGAAAATAGAAGTTAAATAGATCCTGCTATATACAAAAATGGAGATAACAGGCTGTAAATAAAATGATTTCCTAAAATAATTTTCCCATTTGAAATTATCGTAACCGATACTTATTCTCAATTACTTTTACAATTATAGCATATCAGCCTGACAAGTAAATGGAAAATATTTATCATTTTTAAACAAAACAGACAATTTAGTATAGTGTATGTATGAAAAAATTTTAACTCTTGACTTTTCTATAGATAAATATTTTAATAAAACAAATGGTTAATAATTTTTTAATGTTTATTTCATTGAAAAATTGTTTATACTAGTATATTATGATATTGGGGTCAAAAGCCTGTCTATAGCACCTTGAAAAGTTCATATA